>Ga0247831_1000305_pt1 | contig 109013 bp, 83 predicted proteins | sample LaCruzMarch2015__9_FD_192406 | JGI IMG/M metagenome (GOLD analysis project Ga0247831, IMG submission 192406) | Freshwater microbial communities from meromictic Lake La Cruz, Castile-La Mancha, Spain - LaCruzMarch2015_1m | ecosystem: Environmental > Aquatic > Freshwater > Lake | place: Spain...
TTGCTGGTTGCCGAAACAAAGATAAAACAGTCACCTCAACTCAGAAGCAAATCCAAGAAATCAACCCGCTAACGCACCCAGGACTCTCATAAATATTGGCTCAAACTTCGGGGGCAGGCCATCGCTATGCGCCGAGAGAATGAGGATCTTGGTGGCAGGATAATCGTGAAGGATCTGGCGCGTGGCCTCCATGCCATTCAGCAGCGGCATGGCAATATCCATCACCACCACATCAGGAGATAGAGTCCCGGTCAGTTCCACCGCTTGACGACCATTCTCAGCTTCACCGACGACATCCATGTCATCTTCCAGTTGGAGCAAGGCCCTCAGACCTTCACGGACGATCATATGATCTTCAGCCAATAAGACAGTGATTCGCTTCATGGGCGTAGGAGAGGGTTTTTACGCCGCTTCTGGGGGACAGGGCGAACGACCTGCTTTTTATCAGGGATAGTGATCATCAGATTGGTCATCTGGCCCGGCTCGGATTCCACACAAAAAGCACCGCCGACCATCTCCACGCGCTCTCTCATACCCAGGAGACCCAGGCGTTTTTTTCGTTTCGAAAACACCGGATCTTCGACATTAAAGCCCTTACCATTGTCATGGATTTCCATATGAACTGCTGCCTTGGGTTTGCTGATGCTTACTTTAGCACGGCTGGCACCCGAATGACGTGCGATATTGGTCAAAGCTTCCTGTACCACACGATACAAGACGGTCTTTAGCGCACTACTCAGTTTTTCAACATCGGCAAACGTGATGAGTTCCGTGCGAATACCTGTTCGCGCCATGAAGTCCTTCAAATAAGCTTGGAGAGCGGGGATAAGCCCCAAATCATCAAGAACCGCAGGACGCAAATCGCGGGCGAAACGATGCACGATGCCCACTGATTTGATGACCATCCGTTGAGTGGCTGCAATTTTTTTCCGCATTTCCTTGATGTTAGCGGTATTGGCAAATTGCAGGCTGCTCAGCCGGATGTTGATGCTGGTGAGAGTCTGCGCAACGACATCATGCAGTTCACGACTGATTCTTTTACGCTCCTCCTCCTGTGCAGACAAAAGCTGACGCGAAAGATGGCGCAACTCTTCCTGGAAATTTCGTGACTTGATCAGCAACTCACTGGAGGTCTGCTCACTGATACGGAGGGAATCCTCAACGGACTTGCGCTGAAGGATTTCGCACTTCAGTTCATCATTCGTGCTCGCCAGTTCTACCGTGCGCAGAGTTAATGTCTCAACGGTCAACTTCAATTGCGCATTGGCTTCACGCGCACCACGGTGGGTCTCTTCGATCGGGGTCAGCGCCTCTGCAAAGAATGCGCTTGCCCGCCTTAGCAACCCGTCATTGCTTCGACGAGAAGAATCCGTCAAAACAAGAGTAATCAAGGCCTCCTCGTGAATTCTGGCCAAGTCCAGCGTCTCCAGCCCCGCCGCAATCGCGCGCAATCCTTGACGACGTGCAGCCTGTAGCCCCGTGGATGGGGGCAGCTTCAAATGCTTGCGCAGCGCTAACAAGTATCCAGGCAGGAGAGATGGCGGCGACTTAGTTTTCATAAACCATGCTGAACTCCCGAACAAAACGGTTGATAGCCGCGACAGATTCTCTCACCACGGATTGAGTTGTCGCGATCTCTTTCTCAAATTCTTCGTTATTGATGATCATCTCCTTATCCAGAGTCAGAAGACGCACATTGATGGAAAGCAATGTCTGCGCGATTTCATTCTCCAACTCCAGACTCATCTTTCGGCGCTCCTCCTCCCCGGCAGCCAGGATCTGAAGTGAGAGTGCCTTCAAATGCCTTTGCAACTGGCGCGAATCTTCCAGCAATTTAGTCGCTTCACATGTGCTGGTTTTAAGGGCCTTTTCCGCAGCCTTTCGCTGACTGACTCCTTCTTTGAGTTCCCGTTTGGAATCCGCCAGATCAAGCGTACGCTGAAGCAAAATCAAATTGAGATTCTTGAGTTCCTTGTTGTTTTTGAGCGCTGTAGCGTGCGTGTCTTCAATGGGGCGCAGAACTTCAGCAAAAAAAAGTGCAGCGCGCGCTGTCATCACCCCACGCTTCAGATTCGTCCACGTAGGCGAAATAAGACTCGTGAGTGCTTCATTGTGGATTTTGACCATGTCCAAGGTTTCCAGGCCCAAAGGAACCGCCTGAAGTCCGACCTTGGCAGCCGCTTCAAAATTATCTTCGTCATCCTGACTTAAATAGAGCTGTAAAGCATCCAGATAAATATCATTGAGCCTACTAGGCGGTTGTTCTTTCATGGTCGAGGGCGGGAGCAAGGATCTGCTTTAAAACCCTCTGATGGATGGGTTGAATCATGGCTTAATCTATGGGGTGAAACCCTACCTTGCGCTTTCGCAAGAAAGGCCAATGCGGTCGGGTTACACCCCATTTCAGAAAACGCTAGGCGCTTTGAACCCGTTGTCCTGCTCGTCACTGGCATCATAGACCTAACAGTCGCCTCACCCAACCAAAAAAGATGATGATTACATCAAACCGCGCCGCCGTATTCATCGTCTTCGTCCTTATCGGCGACCAGTTAGTTCATATGTTCTATGGGCACTACACCCCATCGCACCTTTCCTTCAATGTCTGCATGGTAATGGAATGAAACATCTTTTCACCGAATGCTGTCCTCCGCGTCTTTTATTCACTCTAAGTTTGTTGCTACTCAGTACAAGCTGCGCCGTGAACTATCAGACAGACGCGCAGTTGATGCAGTCTCAGAAAGCACAGCGTTCACCTCCGCCGGATCAGGTCTCATTCTGGAAAGGGGATAGCCTGACAGGCAACCCCTCTGTGCAGATCAAACTCTCCGAGCAGAGAGCCTATTTCTATAAGGGAGATCAACTGGTTGGCGTGTCCTTGATCTCCACAGGACGCGAGGGCAAGGACACTGTCACCGGAAATTTCCGCATCCTTGAGAAAGACAAAAACCATCGCTCCTCTCTTTTTGGCGATTATGTGGATGCCAACGGCACCGTCATTCAGAAAGACGTGGACACCCGCAAAGATAAAAAACCCCAAGGTGCCACGTATGTCGGTGCCAATATGCCTAACTTTATGCGTATCACGGGTGGCACAGGCATGCATGAAGGGTTCTTACCCGGCTACGCTGACTCGCATGGCTGCATCCGCATGCCAGCATTCATGGCAGATGCATTCTTTCGTTCCGTGAGTGTGGGAACACCTGTGAAGATCATGCCTTGAACGAAAAAGGTGGGGTTACACCCCATAGCCTCCGTTTCAAGCCTGAGATATATAGCGATGCATGAACGATGTCCCTCCGTTACAACCTATCCGTTAAATACTTGATGATGCCAAGGACTTTGCCAACCGAGAGCCGACGAAGACTATCGCTGTGGCTTTTGGAATCGGGCTTTTGATCAATCTGCTTCCGACCCGCGTCATCATCGGCACCGTCACGGCGATAGGCGTTACACTTTTACGCCCCACGCTGCTGATTTTGGGCATGACCAAGGCGCTCGAAATTTGCTGCAATAAAAACCCCCCCCCAACAACCATGAACTTCCCCTCTGATCTCACTGCGGACATTCCGCCAACGCCCACTCCGTCAAATGTCGCTAACAAAATCGAGGATTGCGTTCGCAGTCATCCCACCAGTTCATTGCTGGGGGTCTTGGGGATGGGACTTCTGGCGGTTGTCCTCATTCGCGTTTTGAATCCACCACCGCCGCAAAACCGCGCTGTGCGTCTGCTTGAAGACATTCAACACCGCCTCGCAACTCTGGCAGAAGATGGAGCCGACATGGTGGGAAAAGGTGCCCATAGCTTTGGAGACATGAATCTGGACCGCCAGATCCACAAGGTCAGCCGCAGCATCAAAAATCTGTTTCATTAAACCTTCGCTCCGCTCTTCATGTTAGGCCCGCCCTAACATACCCCATTGATCCCCCGACAGTCGAAGTAAAAGACAACACAACCATCATCCAAAAAAGAAATCTCATTCCTATGAAAATGCTTCTCACCTACACCTTCATCATCACTGCATCACTGACCATCACCAACTGCACCACGGAACTGCATCAGGAGCCTACTCCCACCACCACCACCACGGAACGCACCACCCTGAGCTCTCCTTATTTGGGCGGTGGCTCTGTGCAAACGCAGACCACCCAGACATACTAAACTGGACCCTTGAATCACCCCATAAGCGATTTGGCGAAAGCCAAGTCGCTTTTTTATAGAGCCCGACCAGAGGGGTAGAATCTCGTCAGGTAGGGTTACACCCCATGTCAAAAACTTCTGAACACGGATAATCTGTCATTCATGAACACCCTCGAAATCAAAGGCGACTGGAACATCATTCAAGGCAAGCTCAAACAAAGGTGGGCACTCCTCACCGACGATGATCTCCAATACATTCAGGGCCAACAAACGGAGCTGCTAGGCCGCATTCAGAAGCGCACGGGCGAATCACGTGAAGCCGTTGAAGCGGCCATCAAAGAATTCAACACCGACATGAAGTCCATCGCCGCCGAATAACCCTCCCTCGAATCACCCAAACCTAATTAATTATGAAAAACACCATAAAACACCTGCTTGCCCTTACTCTCATTACAGGCCTATTCGCCTCTATTGCCACCGGTTGTAATACCACATGCGGCCTTGGCCGGGATGTTCGCCATGTGGGAAGCCATATCGAACGAGCAGCTAACTAAGCCAAGGCCATCAACCAGCATTTAGACGAAATACGCTTATGTTAATGACCGTAGCGATTATTCTTATTGCACTCTGGGTTTTGGGACTAGTGACCAGTTCCACCATGGGTGGCTTGATTCACATCCTGCTCGTGATCGCAGTCATCGTCATCCTGGTTCGACTGATTCAGGGACGACGCATCCTGTAGAGCAAGGCCCTGCCGAGTTCATCTTTCGCCAGCCATGAAAAGAACTTTATCATTCTTCGCTGCGGCGAGTCTTTTAACTTCGATTCTATCACCTGTGGAGGCGCGAGAAGCCGTCTCGCTGGATTTTTTTACAGCCATCTTGAGGCTCACGGGAATTGGCAGGAAGTTGGCAATTACGGCTACTGCTGGACCCCGAGTAATGTCGCGAGCGATTGGCGCCCTTACAGCGAGGGTCGCTGGGTCTATACCGATGCCGGTTGGACCTGGGATTCCAATGAGGTCTATGGCTGGGCCGTGTATCATTATGGCCGCTGGGCAGAGGTGGACCGCATCGGTTGGGTTTGGGTGCCTGGCAGCGATTGGGGGCCAGGCTGGGTTTCCTGGCGTCGCAGCTCCAGCCATATCGGCTGGGCTCCTCTGCCGCCCGAGGCAAAGTTCAACATCGACATCGGCTTCAATAGCTGGGTCGATGATTACTACAACATCGGGCCTAGCAGTTACCGCTTTGTTGAAGGACAAAACTTTGGATCTCGTCGTCTAAACACCGTCCTCGTGGATCAAGGGCAAAACCTTTCGATCATCAGTGAAACCACGAACATCACCAACATCACCTCTATGAACGGCAACGTTCATAATGGAGGATTGAAATACGAAGATCTGGCCCGTCTGAGTTCCGATCCCATCCGTCGTTACAAGCTGGACCGCCGTCAGGATTATGAAGGAGACCCACGTTATCAAGCAGATGATCGCTTTCGTTCCCGCAGCCAAGGCGACCTACTCAGCATGCTGACCCTACCTGTCTCAGCAAGGGCTTTTGCACCACCAGGCAAGCTCTCTGAAAAAATCAGCTATGCACGCATCAATCGGGGTTGGAGTGAAGCGGGGTCGCCTGAGGAAATTTCAGCTTTAAGAAAGCAGCTAAAAAGCCGCATTGAGATCCCAAATGGACTCCCAACCGAAGCCACGTTCGAAAGAGTTGGGGAACAAAACACATCTCTTGAAAAACAGAATGTTGCCATTCAGCTACCCGAAAGAATCGAGGTGCAGCCCCAAGGTAAAATGAAAGAAGAAGTCGAGGCTAACAAAACACCAGGCCCGATTCAAACAAGCCCAATCAGGCCTGAGTCGAATCCCAAGATAAACCCCGAATCCAAGAATCGTGATTTGCCCGCTCAAGGCAAGATTCGAAAAAACCCGAAGCTGCCATAAACCCTGCCCCCCATGGAGCCCACAAAGACAGAAAGCAAATAACAGCAGACGTAACGCGACCTCACACACAGCCAGGCGATTCCGCACTGAAAGTCATTCTTAGCCCCCTCTCAAAACCCACCCGCCCACTTCACCGCGTTTTTCGAAACCTCCTGTCATCATCCCGTCACACCCGCTTTCATTTCATGAAGATATCGTCTCCCTTTTTGTTCACCTCTTTGTTAGTCCTGACATCATCACTGCCCTTGTCATCTCAGGAAGTTTCAAGTGGCACCATTGGCCTTTACATGGAGAATGACCTATTCGCAGGCACAGACCGTTATTACACCAGCGGCGCGAAGCTTAGCTGGAGTTCTCCCAATCTAAACAAGTTTAGCGACTCTCCATACTCCCGCGGATTCCTGCCCGTATTTGATGTGCTCCCCTTCATCAATGACGAGGAATTTCAAAGAAACCTTGTCCTCTCTCTCGGGCAGAATATTTATACCCCTGACAATACTGAGGCCTTTGGACCCGTTGAGGATGATCGCCCCTATGCAGGCTGGCTTTATATGGGCATCGGCGTTGTGTGGAAAAATGCGGATGTGCGCAATTCTCTTGTCTTAGACATTGGCGTCGTCGGCTCCTGGTCTTATGCGCAGGAAGCTCAGCGTCTCGTCCATGATGCTCGTGATCTGGACCACCCGAATGGCTGGGACAATCAACTCCACAACGAACTGGGCTTTGTGCTGGCCTATGAACGCATGTGGCGCTGGCCCAAACATGAACGCCGCAGCGGGCTGGACTGGGAACTGTTACCTCATCTTGGTGGTGCCGTGGGAAATGTTTACACCTATGCCAATCTCGGAGCTGAGTTCCGCGTCGGCTTGAATCTGCCTGATGATTTCGGCACAGGCGCTATTGGTACTTCCACGACCACCTCCACCCCTGTGGATGGTCGGATGGGAGCTGAGCGTGCTTGGTTTGACCTGGGGCTTTATGCTTTCGCGAGGGTGGATGGCCGCGCTGTCGGGCGGAACATTTTCTTGGATGGCAACACTTTTGGCAATAGTCCTTCTGTTGGTCACAATCCCTTTGTCGCAGACCTCAGTATCGGTGTGGCAATGAACATCAAGAACACCAAGCTGGCCTATGCCTTTGTCTATCGCACGAAGGAATACAGCGAGCAGGTGGCTGCCCAAGTCTTTGGCACAGTTTCTTTAAATTGGACCTTTTAGGCCAAGCCACCCATTCCAAAACCCAGGCTTTCTAATCTTTGGGTTAAGATAACACTCAAACAGAGGCAGACCCAGCCCATCGCTCATGAAATCTTCACGAAACAAAACCATGACTATCCCATCTAATCTCGGCCACATTCTCCTGGCTATTTACCTCATCATCATTGGTCTTACCGGTGCCTTTGGTATCAGCCTCGGCACTTTTAGCGTCATCGTACCTCTCCTGGCACTTATCGCCGGAGTTCTCATCTTGCTGGGACGATAATATTCCCTACCTCAACTCGATCACTCAGCGTGGGCTTTCATAAAAAATGTAGTTGGAGGAGTAATCGCTGAACTCAAAGTACACTCGCTTTTCACCTGGGCTCTTCACGCCATCCAGATTCTCATCCAGCACGCCGTAGCCATAACGGTAAGGCCTTGTCGCAGTGTCTTGGGTGCCTGAAGCTGTGGTCAACTTGTCCACCTGAATGAACTTTTTCACCAGCTTTTCTCCCGCATAGATTTCGAGCACACCATTGACGCCGGTCCAGTTTTGAATGGAGCGACCAATCTGATTTTGAGTCTCTTGAGTGCAGGCCGGGAGTAGGGCTAATAAGCAAAGAAAGAAGAAAGGTTTCACGCTTCACTTTTCCTCCTTTATTAAGGATCTACCAGTGCAAAAAGAGAGTTATTTTATAGCTGCCTGACTTTGCCCTTTGAAGCAACAAAGCTATCGCCTCGTTATAGTTCGACCGTCTGCATGAGGTTTGCCACCTCCACCCGCCCCTCCTTGTGTCTTTCCGAAAGAGCTTGGCACAAAACATCCGAACGCTCACGCTCCCCATGCACCAGAAAGACGCGACGTTTCGGGCCTGAGATCCGGTCAAAGTAGGCCAGCAGTTCATCATGATCCGCGTGGCCTGAAAAGGAATCCAAAGTCTCAATCTCGGCACGGACAGCAAATTCATCGCCGAGGATATTGACCTTGGGGTGACCGCTGCGCAGCTTCCAGCCGAGAGTGTTTTCAGCACAATAACCGACAAAGAGAAGGATGTTGTCAGGATTGCTGACGTTGTTGCGAAGATGATGAAGGATACGCCCGCTTTCGGCCATGCCTGAGGCGGAGATGATGATGGCTGGACCTTTGATCTTGTTCAGCGCCTTGGATTCATCGACGCTGCGGACGAGACGCAATCCTTCGAATCCAAAAGGATCGTCACGCATGAAGACGGCATCACGAACCTCGGGCTTCAAATCCTCGATGTGCAGACGGAAGATCTCCGTGGCGCGCACGGCCAGTGGGCTATCCACAAAGACAGGCACCGGCGTGAAGCAATTTTCAGCCCGCAGTTTATCCAGGGTGTAAAGAAGCTGCTGGGTGCGCTCCACCGCAAAGGCCGGAATGATCATGTGTGAGCGCCGACGCTGGATCTCATGAATCAGGTGGCAGATGTGCTCGGAAGTTTGTGCCGCGAGTTCATGCTTCCGCCCGCCATAAGTGCTCTCCATGATGAGATAATCCACTTTTTCACATGGAGCCGCCTCTTCCAAAAGATCATTGCCGGGCCGCCCGACATCACCGCTGAAAAGCAGGCGGCACTTTCTCTTTGTGAGATGATCTTCCAAATCCAGTACCACCTGTGCGCTACCCAAAATGTGACCGGCATCGATAAACGTGATGGTGACACCATCGGCGACCATCATGCTGCGATTGTAGCTCACGGTCACAAACTGCCTCATGCAGTTCTCCGCATCCACCTTGGTGTAACTGGGCACAAGTAGCGGCAGATCATCCCGTTTCCGATGCTTGTTTAACCAGGCGATGTCACTTTCATGAATGTGCGCCGCATCCGGCAGCATGATGCTGCACAGATCGCGCGTGGCCGGGGTAGCATAGATATTGCCGGTGAATCCACGCCTGCTGAGATGCGGTAGGTTCCCTGCATGATCAATGTGTGCGTGGGAGAGCACCACACAGTCAATCTTTTCAGGATCAAAAGGGAAGTCGCGGTTTCTCTCCATCGCCTCCTTGCGCCGTCCCTGATACAGGCCGCAGTCCAGAAGGATGCGTGCTCCATTGATCTCGATGAGATGTTTCGATCCCGTGGTGGTCCCGGCAGCTCCGCAGAAGGTGATTTTCATGATTGAGGGTTGTCACTTACATCCCAGCGGAGACATGCAGATCAGGCAAGAAGGAAAGCAGCTTTCCTTTTGTGAATGACTCGTCAGCATTGTCACCGTAATTTCTCTTTTTGTGATCTGCATGTCTTCACCCCTTTCCCACTGGCTCTGCCTGCTCGCCCTGCCCTGTGCTCTTCACGCGGACTTTCCCAAGCTTTACAATAGCGACCCCGGCGATGCCAATCCCCCTTCCCCTCAGGAAGCCCTGGCCAAACTGAAACTGCCGGAGGGATTCAAAGCCACCCTGTTCGCCGCCGAGCCCGATGTGCAAAACCCCGTGGCCATGGCCTGGGATGTGAAAGGCCGCATGTGGGTCGCGGAAAACTACACCTATGCGGAGCGGAGCAAGCGCTTCGACCTGGCGCTGAAGGACCGTGTCATCATCCTGGAAGACAAGGACTGGGACGGCGTGGCTGAAACCCGCAAGGTCTTCACCGAAGACGTGCAGATGCTCACCAGTGTGGAGGTCGGTCGGGGTGGAGTCTGGCTCATGTGCCCGCCTCAGGTGCTCTTCATACCCGATGCCAATGGCGATGACATCCCCGACGGACCGCCGCAGGTGATGCTGGACGGCTTCACGGTGGCCAAGGACAACTATCACAACTTCGCCAACGGCCTGCGCTGGGGACCGGACGGCTGGCTCTATGGACGCTGCGGCCATTCCTGTCCGGCGAGTTTGGGCGTGCCCGGCACCCCGGAGGATCAACGCATCCCCATGAAAGGCGGCATCTGGCGCTTTCACCCCGAGCTCAAAATCGTCGAAGTCCTCACCCACGGCACCACCAATCCCTGGGGTCATGACTGGGACAAAAACGGCGAGATGTTTTTCATCAACACCGTCACCGGCCACCTCTGGCACCTGATCCCAGGAGCACATCTCCACGACACCAGCCCATCCCTGAACCCTTACGTTTATGAGCGACTGGACACCATCGCCGATCACTACCACTTCGACACCACCGGAAGCTGGCAGGACAGCCGCGATGGCAAGGCCAACGACCTGGGCGGCGGCCATGCCCACATCGGCATGATGATCTATCAGGCCGATCAGTGGCCTAACCAATATCGCGACAAGCTCTTCACTCTGAACATGCATGGCCGCCGGGCCAATGTGGAGCGCCTGGAACGGCTCGGTTCCGGCTATGTGGGCAAACACGAGCCCGATGTTTTCCTCACCGAGGACGAATGGTTCCGCGGCATCGAGATCAGCACCGGTCCCGATGGCAGCGGTTTCATCCTCGACTGGAGCGACACCGGCGAGTGCCATGAATCCACCGGCGTCCACCGCACCAGCGGGCGCATTTTCAGGATCAGCTATGGCGAAGCCGGCAAACCGAAGGCTGCCCTTTATCCACGCTGTCTTCTTAGCGAAGGCAAACTGCCGACGCTCTGGAAGCAATACCAGGAAGGCAAAGCCACCCCTACCCTTCTCCAGGAACATCTGAACGATCCGGATGAACACGTCCGCGCCTGGGCCATCCGCCTGCTCACGGACTTTTGGCCGCTGGACAGTCTCACCAGCAAACGACCGGCCCGCGAAGTCTTCAATGAATCGATTTACCAACAGTTGATTAAAATCGCCCAGACCGATCCCTCTAGCCTGGTACAGCTCACGCTGGCATCCACCCTTCAGCGCCTGCCCCTGGACAAACGCCCCGCCCTGGCCGCAGCCCTGGTGCAGCACATCGACTACGCCACGGACAAAAACCTTCCTTCCCTCGTCTGGTATGGCCTCATTCCGCTGGTCGAAAGCGATCCAGCCGCCCTCGTCGCCATCGCCAAAGACAGCACCTGGCCCAACGCCACCCGCTGGATCACCCGCGCCCTGGCCAGCCGGATCGAAACGACCCCCGCGCCGCTGAGTGCTCTGCTCGGCAATGCTGTTAACGAAGACAACCGCCTCGCCATTCTTCAAGGCCTGTCCGAAGCCTTCAAAGGCTGGCGCAAGGCCCCCAAGCCTGCTGCCTGGGATACCTTCGCCGCCTCCGTTGCAAAGTCGGACGCAGCCACCATACGCGAGCTCTCCACGCTCTTCGGCGATGGCCGCGCTCTCGATGAAGTCAAGGCCCTGGCCCTCGACGACAAAGCCCCAATGGAAAACCGTAGTGCTGCTTTGAAGACCCTCATTGACGCCCGTCCTGATGACCTGCGCAGTGTCTGCGAGAAGCTCATCGAAACCCGCGGTCTCAATGCCCTTGCCGCCAAAGGTCTCTCACAGTTCGATGATCCCGAGATCGGCAAAAAGCTCGCGAACAGCTATCGCAAGTTCAGTAGTGACGACCGCCCTGGCATCATCGCCGTTTTGGTTTCCCGGCCTTCCTTTGCCAAGGCCCTGCTGGATCAGGTCGCCTTGGGGAAGATCCCCCGCACCGAACTCTCCGCCTTCCACGCCCGCCAGATTCGCGGCCTCAATGACGAAAGCCTGACGAAGCAACTGACGGAAGCCTGGGGCGAGCTGCGCGACTCCGCCGGCGACAAGTCCAAGATGATCGAAGATCTGAAGGCCAAACTCACACCCGATGTCCTCGCCAAGGCCGACCTGGGCAAAGGCCGCGTCATGTATCAGATCTGCGCCGCCTGCCATGTCATGTATGGAGAAGGCGGGAAAGTCGGACCCGATCTCACCGGCTCCGGTCGTGCGAACCTGGACTACCTGCTGGAAAACATTGTGGACCCCAGCGGCGTCGTTAGCGCGGATTACCGCATGAGCATGATCACGCTGAAGGATGGCCGTGTGCTCAGCGGCGTGATCGGCAAACAAGACGCCCGCACCCTGACCCTGCGCCTCCTCACTGAGGAAACCACCGTGGAGAAGAGCGAGATCGCCAAACAGGAAACCTCCCCTGTCTCCATGATGCCTGAGGGCCTGCTCATGGCCTTCCAGCCTGATCAGATCCGCGACCTCATCGCCTACCTCATGCACCCTTCGCAGGTGCCGCTGCCCAAATAGTCACGCACGCTATTCAGAGCAATGCTGACATCGCAGTTCGATAGATGCTCTGAGTATCCTGGAAGCGATTGACTGTCACGTTCAGATCTTTCGCAAGACCATCCTGCAATCCGTAGATCCAGCCATGGACACTGAGTTCCTGCCCTGACTCCCAGGCATCGCGAGCAATCGTCGTTCGACAAACATTCACCACCTGTTCGATCACGTTCATCTCGCAAAGCAAATCAGCGGCAGTCGCCTCATCTCCCGCGTCAACCAGGCGCTTTTCATTTTTTTCTCGCACATCCTGGACATGGCGTAACCAATTATCGCTCAAACCCAAACGATCCCGCCGTAAAGCGGCCCGCACGCCGCTGCATCCATAGTGACCACAGACAATGATGTGACGCACCTTCAGAATATCCACGGCAAACTGGAGGACCGAGAGGCAATTCAAATCCGTGTGAACAACAATATTGGCCACGTTTCGGTGAACAAACAATTCACCCGGCTGAAGCCCCACGATTTCATTGGCGGGCACACGACTGTCGGAGCAGCCGATCCACAGATACTTCGGTGTCTGCTGCCGCGAGAGGTTGAGGAAAAAATCGGGCGTTTGTTGCCTGATCTTCGCGGACCAAGCCCGATTGTTTTCAAACAGTTGATTCAAGTTTTCCATGTCAGAAGCATCAGCGATCACTCTCGCTGTTTCATATCCATAATGCGGGGAAATGCGATGACAAATACATCAACCGTTGAATCCTACCCTTGGTATCAAATGACCATGTGTCAGTCCGGTTAAAAGTGATCATTGAAACCCCTTCAGCCTTGGGGCATCCAAATCCAGTCGGTAGAGTATCTGATTATAATCGTATCGAGGCGTAGCAATGGGATTGCCGGAGAAAGTTTCCGTGTAGGTGCCTTCAAAGTGAATGATGCGACCACCATCCTGAGCGAAGAAAACATGCTGACGCGGATTGTAAAAACTGTATCGCGGGTGACTGGCAATTTTAACAGCTTTTTTCCAGGGGCCTTCCAATGAATTCGCCTCGGAATACCAGACCTCCCCTAACAGGGACTCGGCACCCGACTTCTGTGTGGCTATCATCACCCAACGCTGACGATGGGCATTCCACTGGATACTGGACCGATGAATTCTCACAAGTTTACTTGTCTCTGAGTCTTGTGTTTGGAACCGAGCTTTTTCGACCAACATTTTGTTAGAACGAATAAGCTGAGTCTCCACATCTTGACTGACTGGCGGCTGACTTTTCTGCCATTCGTAGTCTTGCAATTTCACAGACCAAGCGAGGGCTTCGTAGGCATCGGGATTCAGCACACTTTCATAATCCGCCCTGACACGGGTAAGGGCGAAAGATTCTGTGAAGTAATAAAAGTCGCCTTCACCAGTGGTGACACGCACAGCATTGCCCTGAGGATGTTGCCAGGTGAATTCATCACGAAGCTGAATCACGCGAATGAAGTGTCCCGCACTTTCATCAAATTCGACAATGCCGTGCTCTATCCTCTTATCCAGCCGCTCGTAACGACCATAATGACCGAGCAAATGTTCTTTACCGGTCAGATCACAAACGGTGAGGAGGCCAAAGACCCAGACGAGACCAGGCTCCTTTATCGGCACCATCTGACGCAGTTTTCCGTTGGCGTCCGTTAGGTATTCCAGGTGGATGCCCTGATCAGGCTCCAACCCGCCAAGGGGTGGCATATCTGACCAAGCACAGGTGCTGTGGAAATTCCCCAGCGGGTAACTCGCGATATTGGTATCGCCCCAAAGCCAAAAAAGACGGCCTTTCCACGGCACCGCCTGCACACTGTCCTGACCGGTAACACCGGCGTTCAAATTCAGTCGAGGCAAAGGACTCTCCAAGCCAAGAAGGGTGGAATCTCGATAAATCCCCTGTCCTGTTATACGATACAGCCGCTCAGCGATATTCTGGCGCAAAACTTTGACCTCGGCCCGCCCCCCAGGCTTTGGTTTCAAACGCACCCCGGCATAACCAAAGCCATCTTTAGCGATTGAGTAACCGGGGCCACTCACATGAAAAAACACCTCGGTGCCCATGAGCCCAGGCTCCTGGAAGGCGATCCATCCTGCGCTATCGGTAACGAAAGCCTGATGATTCGTAGTTGTGAAGGTCATGAGTGGAACCCCACGCCCCGTTTGGGCATCCACCACCTGAATACCAAACCAATCCTCTGGAGCCGCCCAGACTGTGAGGCAGAGAAAAAGACCGGCAAATACAAATCTCATTTGACGCTTTTATCACCCCAGGACACGGCACAAAAGCCCGAATCCACTTCTTTACCTCGCAAGTTCATCCGCGAACGGCTTGTGCCGAAAGGAAATCCGGGTTACATGCCCGGTTCATGTTTGTCGATCAAATCAAAGTCTATGCCCGCGCCGGTAAAGGTGGGGATGGGAGTATGCACTTTCACCGGGGCAAATTCCGCCCCAAAGGTGGTCCGGATGGTGGCGATGGAGGCCGCGGGGGCGATATCGTCCTGCTCGTTGACTCCAGCACGAACAGCCTGCGCCAATACTTTTTTAATGCCAAGCTCATCGCCGAAGATGGTCACAAAGGCGGTGGCAATATGTGTACGGGCACCAGCGCTGAAGAAGTGGTTTACAAAGTTCCCAGCGGCACGGTCGTATCCAAGATCATCGAGGAAGAAGATCCTGAAACCGGCGAAATCGTGACGCGCTACGAACCCTTTGCCGATCTCACGGAAGTGGGTGAGCGCTTTGTGCTCTGCAAGGGCGGCAAGGGCGGCAAGGGCAACATCCATTTCAAGACCAGTACGCATCAGGCACCGCGCGAGTTCACCCCCGGGGAAGATGGCGAAGAAAGCTTCTTCCACTTTGAACTGCGCAGCATTGCCGATGCCGGTTTTGTCGGCTTTCCCAATGCCGGCAAGTCCACACTGCTGTCCAAACTGAGCGCCGCCAAGCCGAAGATCGCAAACTACCCATTCACCACCTTGCAACCGATGGTCGGAGTGATCCACTTTGGCGACCATCGCCGCGGCACATTGGCCGACATCCCTGGACTCATCGAAGGCGCACATCAAAACATCGGCCTAGGACACGATTTCCTCCGCCACATCATGCGCTGCCGCATCCTGCTTTTCGTGGTGGATGCAGCCGGAACCGAAGGCCGCGACCCGGTGGAAGATCTGGAAATCGTCCGCAAGGAAGTCTCCCTTTACTCCAAGGAACTGTCGAAGCGTCCCTGGCACATCCTGGCCAACAAGATTGACGTCGACGGCGCCGAGGAAAATGTCGAACGCCTGAAGGAACGCTTCAAGCGCGTGAAGATCTTCCCCATCTCGGCTGAAACCGGCCTCGGTCTGGACAAGCTGCGCGACTTCCTGGATAAGAAAATCGGTCAGACCTTTGAGGTGCTCAAGTAAGTCTCACTGACCTTCCTGGGGCACCTTCAATTCCGCCGCCTGCACAGGTTGTGCAGGTGTGGGATAAAAGAGTTCAGCGGCACGCCTCAGCTCAGGTGAGTTGCGGCTGGCTTCATAAATGAGGTCCGGCAGCCCCCGGTTTTTGGCGAAAAGATGATAGGCTCCCAAGGCCTCAAAGCCAGCATTCAAAGACCCGGTCATCGGCAGGTAACTATGACCTGTAATACAGATGGTTTCCACCATGCCCCAAGGAGTGAAATACCCGGCCTTTTCCATGCGCCCGAGCAAAGCATAAGTTTCCGAAGGTACCGTCAAAGCACCGGACATGAGAATGTAATGCGGGTGAATCATCGCTTGGTTAGGCAGGTCCACACCTCCGACATGGTAGCGATCTCCATGCTCGCCTTCTCCGGCAGAGAGACCATAAATGCCGATCTTGGCGGCCAGGCTGTCCGGCCAGGTCCGCTGAATGTAGGCACGCTGAGCCTCCAGCATACGAGTGCGGGCGCTGCGCCATTTCACACCATCCAGGGCATCCGGCACATCGGAGTCGAAATCGGGATAAAACAGGCTCTGGATTTCAGGAATGAATCCGGTGCCTTGCCAAGCCTGCCCAGGGCGCTCCATCTTCAATTTAGGGGCATTGTCATTGGTGATGCGCTCCAACATCATAACCAGCGCCGTTTCCCCACCCCAGTCGCTCCAGCCATGAGGCAGCAAAGTGCGGCCATCATCGTTGATGCCATGACTGAGACTGCCATCGGGCAGACGCAGAGCTTTAAAATCAATTTGATCCACGGCGGATGCAAGCTCCATGTGCAGATCTTCATCGCCCAAGGCCTGTGCGCCGAGCAGCAGACTGTGGTAAAAGATGGCCGTATCCACCGTGCTGTATTCCGTGCCTGGATGAATCACATAACCGGTGGCACTGCGTCGCACAAAGTGAGGCAAGAGCCCCAGAGGGCGATCCAGCGCCTTTGCAGCCCGATGGATATTCTGCAAAATCTTCGCTGCTTGCTTCGGACTGACGATTTCCAAAGGGGGCTGTGAAACGGCAGCAGTCGCCAGGGCAAACATGCCCGTGGAGGCCAGAGACTCAAAGGCCCCGTCCTCCGTATGGGCACGGTCTTTCACAAAGCCTGAAGTCGGATCGTAACAGCGGGCGAGTTTGGCATAGGATGCTGCCAAGACGTATTCATCAAAGGGCACGTCGGGCAGTTCCATGCCTAGATTCAAACTCGTGATACAGACTTCACTCCCCGGCTCAGCTGTCCAGTTGATGAGCTTTGCGTTAGGCATGGCCAGGGTGGGCACAGGCATCACATAGGTCTCGCACTCCGGTTTATTGATCTCCAGCAAATGCTCCCACAGGGTCTTTTGATCGTTGGATTTGATCTCCAATTTCAGCCGCCCATGCCCCTTGGCTTGGATCATCACGCTGCTGACTTTCGGCTGATAGCGTTGATTGATAAAGTTGGGCCAGGGCATGGCAAAGTTCATCGACTTGCCAGCTTCACGCGCCAATCCGTCCAAGCTATGCCAAAGACCGGCCCAGGCATCAGGGTCCTGCCCGAGATGCGCACAGATCTCATCACTCTGCCATTGGATGGTGTGCTGCGCAGGACCATGAAAGCCAAAGTCCGTGCCCAGATGCGTATAGGACACAAAGGAATTCAGCCGCTTTGTCCCTGCGATAGGCAAGGCTGTTTTGCCGGGTTGGATACGGATGAAGTATTCCTGCACGGGCTGCCAAACCAGTCTTGAAACAGGTTCGGCTGAGGCGGCCAAAGTCACACTGAAAATGGCAGCGCTGATGGAGGGAAAGCGCATGAAAAAAGAGACACTAAAGGAAATACGCATCAGATGGCAATGCCGTTTATCATTCTGAAAATCACCCACTGTCAAAAAACAGGCGATGGCTCCCCGTGAAAGACGTCAAACACCTCGTTCGTTTGCTTAGATCACTCATGCCGAAAGCCGCCTCTCGCCTCGTTCGCTGGATCTTGCCGCTCATGCCTGCTGCGGGCATGGGAGCTGTGGTTGAACCGACCGAGTTTTTTGAGAAACGCATCCGCCCGTTGCTGATCGAGCATTGTACCGAATGCCACGGGGCCGAAAAGCAAAAAGGCAGCCTGCGTTTGGATCATCGCGGAGGTTGGGAAATCGGTGGTGACTCGGGCCCCAGCATCATCCCTGGCAAGATTGACGAAAGCCTCCTCTGGAAAGTGGTGAGCTATGAGGATCGTGACCTCAAGATGCCACCCAAGAAAAAACTGTCTGATTCAGCCCTGGCTGATCTCAAGGCCTGGATTGCAGGTGGTGCGCATGACCCCCGCGATGCGCTACCGGTGACCAACAGCGGGCACAACAGCCCGAAAGCAGACGGCAGTTTTTGGTCCTTCCAGCTTCCTGTGGCCAAGCCACCAGGGCCAGTGAGGCAAAAAGATTGGACCTACAACGCGATTGATCATTTCATCCTGAACAAACTGGAGGCCCAAGGCATCAAGCCTGCGGCGGAAGCCGATGCAGAAACCTTGCTGCGAAGACTGTCTTTCGATCTCACCGGGCTGCCTCCCGCCCCAGGAATCAGCATTCAAGCCTCTGGCGGAGACTCACAGGCGCCAAAAACCGACACTAGCCAATATGAGACCCTGGTGGATTCGATGATGGCATCGCCGACCTTTGCTGAACGGTGGGCTTCGCACTTCATGGACATCACCCGCTTTGCCGAATCCTCTGGTGGTGGGCGTTCGCTCCCGTTCAAGGATGCCTGGCGTTTCAGGGATTATTTGCTCGAGGCCCTGCAAACCGATGTGCCGGTGGATCGCATGATCACCCAAATGATTGCAGGGGATCTGATGCCTGCCAAGAATGCCGAGGAGCGTCGCCAAAACCTGACCGCAACCGGCTTCCTCGTTCTCGGTCCAACCAATTATGAGGAGCAAGACAAGCAAATGCTGCGGATGGACATCGTGGATGAGCAGCTCGATACGATCGGTAAATCCTTCATGGGCATGACCATTGGCTGTGCCCGCTGTCACGATCACAAGTTCGATCCCATCCCCACCCGCGACTACTACGCCCTGGCCGGCATCATGCGCAGCACACGGATACTGAAAAACTACACGGACAACGTGGCGCATTGGATCGATACCCCCCTGCCCTTTGAAGGCGATGAAGAACAGAAGATGCAGGCCAAGGAGAAAGCCCTAGCCAAGCTCACGGATGAAATCGCAGCCCTCAAAGACGAATTGAGGGACTTGGGCGGAGCGGCACTCCGCAAACGCAAGACTCTGAACCCAACGGACCTGCCCGGCATTGTGGTTGACGACAGTGAAGCCGAGAAGGTCGGCTTTTGGAAAGCCAGCGCGATGTACCCGCCCTTCATCGGCGGCGGTTACTCGCACGATCACAATGAAGGCAAAGGGGAAAAGACGATTACCTTTACGCCTAAACTCCCCGTGGCAGGCCGTTACGAGGTGCGGTTGGCTTTCAGCGCAGGCCCTGGCCGAGCCGAGAGAATCCCTGCCACCATCTTCCATGCCGATGGTGAAGAACTGGTTTATTTCAAACAAGCGACCGAGAGCCTGCGCGGGCTTCAGTTTGTTTCCCTCGGCACCTTCCGTTTTGAAAAGACCGGGCAAAACTTTGTCATGATCTCCAATGCCGGTGCCGAAGGTTACGTCACCGCAGATGCCATCCAATTCATCCCAGCAGATGCCGACATGCCTGAGATGCCATCGCCTGTGGCAAGCGCTGCGGAGACGGAAATCAAGGAGCGCATGGCAGCTCTGCAAAAGGAGCTAAAACTTCTCCAAAAAGAAGGCCCCACACGCTTGGAGGCCATGACGGTGGCGGAAGATGAACAACCGGAAGATGCGCGCATCCATGTGCGCGGAAACATCCGCAACCTCGGTGCCCAAGTGCCACGAGGATTTATCCAGGTCGCGATCAAGGGCGAAACGTCGGCGATTCCGGCGGATCAGAGCGGTCGTCTGCAACTCGCCCAATGGATGACAGGACGAAATCATCCCTTAACCTCTCGTGTATTTGTCAATCGCGTCTGGCACTGGATCTATGGGGCAGGCATCGTCCGCAGCACAGATAACTTTGGCGTCACCGGCGAATTACCTTCACACCCTGAGTTGCTGGATTACCTCGCTGTGAAATTCATGGAGGATGGCTGGAGCCTCAAGCGATTGGTAAAAGAGATGGTGATGAGCCGCACCTACCGCATGAGTTCGGAAAGCGAAGCCATCGAGACCGATCCCGATAATCGCCTCCTCGCCCACATGAACCGCAAGCGACTGGATGCCGAATGCATTCGCGACGCCATGCTTACAGCCGCCGATAGCGTGAATACACGTTGGGCAGGCCCCAATGTTGGCGATGCCAAGGCGGTGGACTCCAACGATACGAAGGTACAAAACATGGAGTATTCGTATCCCTTCAATGACAGCCGCCGCAGCGTTTACACGGCGGCCTTTCGAAATGTGCGTCACCCGCTCTTTGAGGTCTTTGACTTTGCCGACATCAATCAGCCAATTGCTCAACGAACGACCAGCACCGTCGCCACACAGGCCCTTTATCTGATGAATCATCCGCAGGTCATTGAGCTGGCCCGCTCAGCCGCGCAACGTGTGTTGAAAGCCGACTCCATCGAGCAGGGCATTCAGCAAGCCTATCTCCACTCCTTGAATCGGGAGGCGACTACCAAGGAAACTGAAATTGCCAAGGACTACCTGGAAGCCTCCACCTCCGGCAATGCCACCGATGAGGAGCGACGCGACGCCTGGGCAAGATTGATTCAGGCGCTCTGGGCCACTCCCGAGTTTCGCTTCATTCGATAAGCCTCTATTCTCCCCGATAAGCCCGCGCCAGCAAGGTGACCGGCTGAGTCACTTCCACTTTATCACCAAGGCCGTTGGCCAATTGCAGATGACATCCGGGGTTGGAAGTCGTCACCACAGACACTCGGGTTTGCTCAATGTTGTTCACCTTACGTTTGAGCAATTTGGCCGACTGCTCAGGCTGGGTGATGTTGTAGATGCCTGCACTGCCACAGCACCAATTGCTCTCAGGCAACTCTTTGAGCACCAGACCTGGAATGGCCTGCAGCACCTGCCTTGGCTGGTTGACGACTTTCTGCCCATGGCAAAGGTGGCAGCTTTCGTGGTAGGTCACCTCGGTGACTCCGGCTTGATGCTCCGGCTTGCGGATACCGATCTGCACCAGCCATTCGTGAATGTCCTTCACCTTGCGATCCCACTGCTGCGCTCGCTTGGCATAAAAAGGATCGTCATGCAGCAGATGACCATAGGTTTTCAAATGCGACCCGCAGCCCCCGGCGTTGGTGATGATCGCGTCCAGGGAGTCGATGTCGAAACTATCGATCTGACGCCGAGCCAACTCCTGCGCCATCTCCACCGCCCCATTGTGAGCATGCAGAGAACCGCAACAGGATTGCGCACGCGGCGTGACGACCTCACAGCCATTAGCCAACAACACATCTGCCGTATCACGATTGATGTTGGAGAACGCCAAATCCTGAATGCAGCCTGTGAGCAAACCGACTCGATACTTTTGTGCGACGGGCGTCTCGACAGGCTCGATTAACTCATCGGAGAAAGCGGCGGAGACGCGCGGTGTCTGCGGCTCAAGATCACGAAGCTTCTTCGGCAGCAGGCCAAAGAACTTCACCCTTCTCAAGACGGCATCCAGGCCCGTCTTCTGCCACAGGCGCAGCCCCCAACCGGCCAAGCGTAGAAGCCTGGGATGCATGAAGAAAACATTCAGTGTTAGCCAACGCCAAAAGTCGCGCTCATCACTCTTCCCCACGCCGGCCCGCTCCACCTCCGCACGAGCGGTTTCAAAAAGCTCTGCGTATTTCACACCCGCCGGACACGCCGTCTGACAAGCCAGACAGCCGAGGCAGTAATACATCTCATCGGAGAAGGCCTTGGTGATTTTCAATTCGCCATCAGCCACACTGCGCATGAGGGAGATGCGCCCACGAGGGCTATTGCGCTCCATCTTCGTCTCCATGTAAGTGGGACAGGTGGGCAGACACATGCCGCAGTGCATGCATTGCTGGAGGACGGAATAGTCGAGCGATTGGAGCAGATTCACGAAGCTTGAAAAGGGAATGAAGATAGCGGCGGTTAGCCATTCAATCTTCCATCATTTCAAAATCTGTCCGCCTTTGTCACTGATGAAATCCATGCTTCAGATTTTCCGGCAGCGGATGCTCGGCATCCATATCATGCACCTCCACAATCCGCCCGTCATCCATGGAGGCGATGCGGTTGGCATGGGGGAAAATACGATTGTCATGAGTGACGATCAAAACCGCCCGTTCAGGGCTGCGCGCCACATGCTCAAAAAGCTCCATGACCACCTGGCCATTCTTGGCATCCAAAGCGGCTGTGGGCTCATCGCAAATGATCAAACGCGGCTCATGCACCAAAGCGCGGGCGATGGCCACGCGTTGCTGCTGCCCGCCTGAAAGCTGGTTGGGGCGGTTCTTGCTGCGATCTCCGAGCCCCACCTGTGCCAGCACCTCACGCGCCTTCTTTTCCGCCGCTCTGGCACCGACACCCTGGATCAAGAGCGGCACACTGACATTTTCCGCAAGGGTGAGTGTGGGGATCAGGTTAAAGGCCTGGAAAATGAAGCCGATGTTTTGTGCACGAAAGTGTGTGATGGCGGAGGTGCTGAGCTTTTGCAAATCCTGCTGGAGGATGCTCAAGTCCCGGGTTCCCGGGTCCGGCTTCAAGGTTCCGGCCAGGATGCTGATCAAGGTTGTTTTACCACAGCCCGAAGGACCGATGAGCATGGTGATGTCACCGAGCTTCACATCCAAATCGACATCCTTCAGCACATGCAGACGGGAGGAGCCATCCCCAAAGGATTTATTCAATCCGCGCACACGGGCGGCATATGAGACGGCAGTGTCAGACATGATGAATCAACCACGGAAAACCATCGCAGGTTCCAACCTCGAAACGCGCCAGATGCCCAACAAAGCGGACAAACTGCAAATGAGAAGAATCACTCCTAGAACGACAGGCGGCACTGCCTCAGGCATGTAAAAGGGCGGTTGCTCGTTTGCCAAGGCCCCCTTGGCAAAACCGGCGGTGAAGAACAACCCGATGCCATATCCGATCAGGCCGACCGTGAAGGCCTGAGTCAAAAGCATCAGACACAAAGTCCAAGTGGAGGCCCCCATGGCCTTCAGCGCCCCGAGGTGCTTCATGTTCTCCAGGACAAAGGAATAAAAGGTCTGGCAGGAGATGGCCGTGCCCACAATGAACCCTACCACAACCGTGATGCCAAAGCTGATCGGGATACCGGTATTGCGCACATACCAGGCGACCGTCGTCGTGTTGAAGTCCTGAATCTTGGGTGGGGTCTCCGCCGCGTAATCAGCCCAACTGAACCCGCGATTCAGATATCCCTTCAGCCCTGTCTCACGCTCGATATCCGCCACGCACTGCTCCTCGCTGATGCCCGGACGTGGTGCCGCAATCACGGCGGACAGCATCTTGCGTTGAGGGGGCGTGTATTGCAGGGCGCGCTCGTATGTTGTCCAGACATAAGGCCCGCCGGTAAAGCTCTGCATCGTGTCTGCAATCCCGACGACACGTGCCTCCTGGTCATTGATTTCAAAAGTATCCCCCACCTTCACCTTGCTGCCCCTTTCCTTGGCCAACCGTTCAACTCCCAAGTCATCGATGATCACCGCATGAGGCAGACGCAAGTCCTCCAATCGACCTTCTATCAGCTTCACCGGAGCTCCCGCCAAAGTCGTCGCATCGATGCCGATCAATTGGACAATCTTAAAGTTCCCGTTTTCCAAGCGCACTCGTTGGATGCCCGAATACAGCGGAGCCGCCCAGGCGACGCTATCCACACTGCGCACACGGGCGACATCCGTATCCAGGAGCGGATTGGTTTCATTGACTTGCTCCACCTTCGCCTCGACCACCCAGATGGGAGCCGGAACATTTTTCAGGGTGGCAGTCGTCCAACTCATCAGGCCACAAAAAACCGCCGTCTGCTGGGCCATCAAAAAGGTGGCAAAGACGAGTCCCGCCACGAGCATGAGATACTTGCCTGTATCACCAAACAGCATCTTGAGGGCGAGGCGCAGCATATCAGCAGAAGTTAAAGAGGAAGAACAAGGGCAACATGGTCATGCCTGGGTTTACGCCTGGCTCATGACAGCAGCGGCAAGAGACATGCCAAAATATGACCCAAGCGATGCTGTTTCAGCCCGCCTCAGGACTTTCCTCCAAACAAACCACCCAGTCCCCCCTTCATCACGCTGGCCAAGACGCTCTGCAATTGATCGGCGGAGGGATTCACATTCTCGAGGGAACCATTCGGCGTCAGTTTATCAATGATCTGAGGCAGAAACTGGGATAACAAAGGCAGGATCGTCTGCACATCGAAGCCCATTTTAGTCGCCAGATTTTGGATCGCTTCATTCCCCAAGATGCTCTGAAGCTGTGTTGGCTGTACCGGTTGGTTTTGCCCCGTCGATACCCAGGAGGCAAAGGTCTCACCAAGACCGGCCTGCTGGAAACGATCCTTGAGGCCATTCAAACCGCCTGCCTGATTGAGCAAGCCGGTGAGCATGTCCCCCTGTTGATTGCCACCCAAAATGCCCCCGAGAGCCTGCTTTGCCAAAGAATCGAAAAGTCCCATAAGGCCGCCAGAATGCGGGACAGCAGCGGGGATGTCAAATGACCTCGTGGATCATTCGATGGAACTCATGAAACCCAGGATCACCGCACCCACCAAAATCACAAGCAGCACGATGAGCAGAACCCGGACAATCACGGAGGTCTTTCGCTTCAAATGCGGAGTGGCGGCAATGATGGCCTGATACTCAGGTGACGTCACAAATTTGCCACGGGCGCTCATCACCTGATATATGATGTAGGCATTGATCAGCGTGCCGATGGGAAAGCCAAAAAGACCAATCAGAGAAAACAGCAGGGTGGGAATCCGCGTCCAGCCACGCAGACGCCGGAGTCCATAACCCACGAATCCCTGCGCGAGGCCCAGCCCGGCAAAAACCGCACCCATCAGCCTGGGATCAGTTTCTCCATCAACAGGGAGTCCGCTGAGACCTGAGATGCCCAGTCCGATCATCACCAGCGCTCCCAGGTAATAGAGGACTCCCACGGATTTGATCGTGGCCTCCGTATTGATGTGCTCCCACCGCAGGGCTTCGGCATTGGAATCATCGTTCGTAGAACGGAGATCCGCCTGAGGCGGGGCGTAGGGATTGACTTCCATGATGAAGGGGTCTTTCCCATGGAACTCGTAAGAGGTCAAGCCAAGTGGAAGCCCGGAAGTCTTTTTGTCCCTCCAAGAATGATGCACCAGAGTTTGATAAAATCTGGTGCACTCCAGTGGACTCGAACCACTAACCTTCTGATCCGTAGTCAAGAAAGTTGCGTGTTTCATCAAAGGAATGCCTCGAGCGGGCCGCACTCCTGGCTTGCCGTGTTCATCTCTGATGAGTAGAATACCCTGCATGAGCACTGCCACTGTCTTTCAACTCGGGCAAAACCTTCATGCCTGGATCGCCGCTGTTCAGCAGGGCGATACCGTCGCCATCGTGGATGGCGGGCGCGAGGTGGCGCGGCTTATGCCGCCCGTGAAGGCACTGGAGACGACGCCAGCAGCGGCCACGCCACGGCTGCATGATGACTGGACGCGGCAGCGCATGGCGGAGTTGGAGGCCATCTTTCCCGAGCCGGTCATTGGCGCATCTGAGGAGTTACAGCTTTCACGCGAGGAACGCTTCTGATGATGGCCTATGCGGATTCCAGTCTGCTGCTGAAGCTCTACTTGCGAGAGCCAGAGACACCCGCCGCGCTAGCTGCCGTGCGGGCGTTGGCACAACCCATCGCCTTCACCTACCTGCACCGGCTGGAGATAGGCAATGCCATCCGCAGGAACGCGGCCTGCAAGAAAGTGCGGATGTCTCAGGCGGTGAAGGCTATGCGCACCTTGCGGCTGGATGTGCGCGGCGGCTTCTACTCGCTGCCCGTCCTGGACTGGCATGCGGTCTTCCTGCGGGCGAACCGTCTGAGCCAGAGGCACGCCCGTAAGCGGCTGGTACGCTCACTGGACTTGCTGCATGTGGCGGCAGCCCTGGAGATCGGAGCCTCGGAGTTTCTAACCTTCGATGATCGCCAGCGGGACACTGCGCAAGCGGAGGGTTTGAAGGTGCTACCGTGATGCGGCGACGGAAACGAAAGAACCACGATGGCAACGAAGAAACCCGGACGCCGCGCCACGAAGGCCAAGCCATCGAAACCACTGAAAGACAAGGGGAGAGCGACGAGTGATGAAGGCGCTTCTCCTGATATGGATTCTGCCACGGGAAATTTTCCTGCATTGGTCGAAACGGCAAAGGGGCCAGATAACCAAGCCGCCGCTGAGGGATTAAAAAAAAGCGAGCGTGATTTCCTTAGTAAGTGGAAAGCGAGGAAAGAAAAACTCCACGTCGCGCAGCGTGCCCTGAGAGAACTACCCGACTCCGAATATGAAGCCATCATTCGTGAAATGGTTCGGACTGCACCGACTGCGTGGCATATCAAAAAGCTCATCTTGGAATCCATTCGATGGCTCAAATATCTGAGTAGAGGCAATGGAGATCATTGGCATAGCATCCCCGAAAAAAACGAGAACGAGATTGCCAACGTCCATTACGAGCTGGCCTGTATCACTCACAAGTTCAATGTGTCGCTTACCACCAAATCCACGCCTAACTGGCTTCAGCTTGCAAAAAAGCATCCAGCATTTCAGAAGGCGTGGAAGCTCCATCAAAAAACCAAGGGTGAACATCAGCATGATAGCCAAGATCGTCGTGTGATTGAGATTGATAGCTATGGCGGCCAAACGTTGCGTTGTGTCTTTGAGAAAAAAGTCGTGCGTATGGAATGGCGGCGCGGTGGTCAGATAACACGTCAAGAAACTCGTGAACGAATATCGAGCAAAGGCGTGTTGCAGCATTGGTTAGCAGATGTTCTAACTAATTTTGATAAACATATGGACTACCCTGGCAGTCCGCTGAGCCAAGATTGGGCTGTTCGTTGGGCGAACGAAGAACTTTACATGAAGCATTTCATGCCTCATGCAGAACAAGAGTGGAACCCTGACGAGGTTGATGAATTGCAAACGCGAGCGTGCGGTCTTCTTACGACCAATAATGGCAAGAAAGACGGGAAACCTAGATATGACTTTGGGGCATTCAAAACGAGGATCAAACGACTCGCAATATTTCAGATCAAATTCTGGCGTAACGAACTCGTTCCCCCTGCGCCAAAAGTGTGACAGTATTAGCTCATCTGACTTCTCTGATAACTTGTGAGTTACTGTGTGCATGAGCACACAAAATCTATCCAAGACCCAATTCACGATTCAGGAACTCGCTGCCCGTTGGGCCATCCATCCTCTCATTCGCCACCGTATCAGGCGCGGTGAAATCCGCTGGGTGCGGCATGGGCGGCATGGGCGACAAATTGTCCGCGTCAAGCTGGCCGAAATCAAACAAATCGAAAAGGAGGCACGGGCGTGAAGCGTTTTCTCTGGCGTGCTATCATAGCTATCACAAAGTTGGCGTTGCGATTGCGTGACGCTTTGGTGTGGCCACAACTCAACTTGGGATCACACCTTGAGACAGTGCATAACTGGGCGTGGACGAAACTCCAAAACGAGGATGCAGACGATACCACTTGATCCTGCCAACCCCAAAATATCACCCATGAGGCCGATAGTCACAGATACTTTTTTCTGAATGGTGCACTCCAGTGGACTCGAACCACTAACCTTCTGATCCGTAGTCAGATGCTCTATCCATTGAGCTAGGAGTGCATTGGCTTGTCAGCCGCGCAGTGTTTCGCTGCGAGTTGTAAGATTAGATGAAGCTTCGGCTTTGTCAAACAGTGCGGATGAAAAAGTTTGATCACTCATCATCCACACCTGGCGATCAGCCTTGGATCAAGGCTGGCCGCTGACTCCGCGGGCCTTTTCGATGAGCTGGATGAACTCGCCCCGGTAGCCGAGGGGATCGCTCCCCTTCCCGGCCAGGGCCATCTGCCGCACCTGCTCCCAGGTGAGCTGACCGGCGTAGCTGGACTGGCGCAGCAGCATCCCGAATCCGGCCACGGCGGTGGTGAACTGGAACTCGGCGCTGGCGGTGTCCAGACGGCGGGCGTTGTCCCTCACCGGCAGCTCGATCAGGCTGCTGGTGCTGCCCTCGGGCTGCTTGTAGCGCAGCTTCACGGTGAGGGCTTCATCGGAGGCCGGGGCTGCTGCGGCGGCTGGAGCGGGAGCCGCCGGGGCGGCAGGCTGATATTTCAGGCCGTCCACCAGCGGGCGGGGATCGGTGCCGGGGGGTAGATTGGCAGGCACCAGTTCATACAGGGCGGTGACGCTGTGCCCGGCTCCGATTTCCCCGGCGTCCTTGGTGTCGTCGTTGAAGTCCTCTTTGGCTAACAAACGATTCTCATACCCGATGAGGCGGTAGCTGCGGATGACGGCTGGGTTAAACTCGACCTGGATCTTCACGTCCTTGGCGATGGTGACCAGCGTGCCGTTCATCTGCTCGACGAGGACTTTGCGGGCCTCACCGAGGCTGTCGATGTAGGCGTAGTTGCCATTGCCCTTGTCGGCCAGGGTTTCCATGGTGCGGTCCTTCAGATTGCCGCTGCCGTAGCCCAGCAGGCTGAGGAAGACGCCGCTGCGGGCCTTCTCCGTGATGTAGGTCTCCAGCTCCTTGGGATCGCTGATGCCGACATTGAAGTCGCCATCGCTGCACAGGATCACGCGGTTGACTCCGCCTTTGATAAACCCGGCCACGGCTTGCTCATAGGCCAGCCGGATGCCCGCGCTGCCATGGGTGCCGCCGCCGGATTGCAGCCGGTCAATCGCGGCGATGATCTCCGACTTCGCCATGCCGTTGGTTGGGGGCAGGACGACCTGCGTGCCCCCCGCATAGGTCACCATGGAGACGCGGTCGTTTTCGCCGAGTTGCTCCGTCAACATGCGCAGGCTCTGCTGGACGAGCGGCAGCTTGTTCGGCTCGCCCATGGAGCCGGAGACATCCACCAGGAAGACGAGGTTGCTGGGCTGCCGGTCCGCGCCGATCTGCTTGCCCTGGATGGCGATGCGCGCCAGCCGATGCTGCGGCTGCCAGGGGCAGGCGGCCATCTCCACCTTCACGGCGAAGGGTTCCTTCGTATCCGCCGCCGGGCCTTCCTCATCTGTGGGGAAGTAGTTGATCAGCTCCTCGATCCGCACCGCATCGCGCGGGGGGGCGCTGTTCTGATTCAGGAAGCGCCGCACGTTCGCATACGAGGCCGTGTCCACATCAATGGAGAAGGTGGAAAGCGGCTCGCGGACGACGTCCTTCAGCACGTTTTCGATGATCTGGGTGTAGGATTCGTTGCTGGAGGAAGGGTCTGGACGGTTGCCGAAATCTTCCGGCTCAGGTAGCGGGCGAGGAGTTGTGATGGAAAAGGAGTTTCTCCTATGCGCAGCCAGTGTGGCGGGTGGACCGCCTGGCATGGCCGGGGCAGGTTGGTCTGCGGACTCAGAGCCGAGTTGCATAGTGCCTGCGATTGAAGAGGTGGTGGCTGAAGCCACCGCAAAAGCGGGATAGTCGGCAGGAGCAGGCCTGGCCGCTGGAGCCGCCCAGGCCGCCGCAGCACCCGACGGAGCGTTTTCCCACGCTTCATTGGCCTCGGATAGCGAACGCTTGCGCGCATCAACTCCGACCGCAGCCAAGTCCTTTTCACCCTTGTTACCTTCGGACCGGCTTTGACCTATCTGCTTGTTAGCATTCTTCACCAAACCGCCTGCCATATCCATTTTGGATTCACTCCCTTCTGCGTCCCCCCGATCACTGTTCGCTGCTCGTTGCGTAGGTTTGAGCACTTCGGATGGCATCGGAGCACCCGTAGCCAACGAGCCATCATCTTGCGCCCCTTCCTTAACCTTTTGCGGGCGGGCAGGGCTAACCACAGCCTCCGCCATCCGGCCCTCCTCTTCCACCTGCCGACGGATGAGCACGGTCGTGCCCAGGACCACGGCAGCCGCAGCGGCGAGGTTTACCACTGCATGGCGTCTCCAAAAGGAGGTGCGTTTTGCGAAAGCGGGGGCCGCTTGTGCTGATGGCGAGGATGCCGATGGCTCGTCGGCGCTCCAGAGGCGTTCGCGTTGTTCGGGGGTGAAGGCGAGTGAGTCGTCGCCGAGTTCGGCGGTCAGGAAGTCGCAGAAGGTCTTGGTCTGCGCGGCCTGCTTTTGCACGTCGGCGTCTTCGTTCAGCAGGGATTCGATCTGGGCCTTTTCTTCGTCGCTGAGTTCATTCAGCGCCCAGGCGGTCAGGTTTTCCGGTTTCATAAAAGTGGATTTGTAAAAGGGGATGCGGGGGTTCAGGCGAGGGCGGTTTTGGGTTTCGCCGGGGATTCTCCCTCCTGGGCCTGCCATTTCAGGCGCAGGGCCAGGACGCCGTGGTGGATGAGGTAGCCGACATTGCCGATGCTGGTCTGCATGGCGGCGCTGATCTCCTTGTAGTCGAGACCGGCGATGAATTTCAGACGGATGGCCTCGCGCTGACGCACGGGCAGTTCGTCGATGAGGCCGCGCAGGGCGGCGGCGGTCTCACGGCTTTGCAGTTCGTCCCCGGGCTGGGGAGTGTCGGAGACTTCGAGGTCGAGGGTTTGTACTTCCATGACGATGACACGTTGATGTTTGCGTTGATGATCCAGTGCCCGGTTTTTGCAGACGGTGAACAGCCAGGGGGCCAGCCGCTCCGGGTCCAGGGTGGACAGGTTTTGGTTCAGTTTGAGGAACACGTCCTGCACGACATCGCGCGCTTCTTCTGCGTCGTTGGTGAAGCTGTGGGCATACCGCAGCAGCGGCCGCTCATAGCGGGTCAACGTGTCCAAAAACAGGCGGTGGGTGTCGTTCATGGGATCGTGTTCACCGGGCAGCACGGGGGTGGGCGGGGTTTCTTGGGGCAGCCGTGTTCTTTTTTTTGGGAATTGTTTCTGCGGGTGGCGGAAGTGATCAGTAAGCAGTGATCAGTTTTCAGTCTTCAGCACTCCGTTTCGACCTCCTCATCCATCTGAAGACTGAAAACTGATTACTGAATACTTCCTCTTTTATTTCCCCGCGTCCCTCGCTAAAAACACCCCCGCATGACCCACGCCGAAGCCACCGTCCGCGCCGAGCATCTCCGCAGCGAGCTCCACCGCCACAACCACCTCTACTACACCGAGGCACGGCAGGAGATCACGGACCAGGAGTTCGATGCGCTACTGCGTGAACTCCAGGACATCGAGACGCAGTTTCCCGACTTGCTCACCGCCGACTCCCCCACCCAGCGCGTCGGTGGCGCGCCTATCGAAGGCTTTAAACAAATCCGGCACACCATCCCCATGATGAGCCTGGACAACACCTATTCGGAAGCGGAGATGGCGGCCTTCTTTGCCCGCCTGCAAAAAGGCCTAGGCCGGGAAAAGATCGACTGTGTCATCGAGCCCAAGGTGGATGGCGTGGCGATCAGCATTCGTTATGAAGACGGCGTCTTTAAACACGGCGTCACCCGGGGCGACGGCCAGACCGGCGATGATGTGACGGCGAACCTGAAGACCATCAAAAGCCTGCCCCTGCGCCTGCCCAAAGACGGTCCGCAGACCTTCGAGGTGCGCGGCGAGGTCTTCATGACCAAGGCCAACTTCGCCAAGCTGAACCAGGAGCGTGAAGAAGCCGGGGAAGCCCGCTTTGCCAATCCCCGCAACTCCACCGCAGGCACCCTCAAGCAACTCGACTCCAAGGCCGTGGCCAAGCGCCCTCTGGACATTGTCTTTTACGGCCTGGCCGATGCCTGGGGCCAGCCCATTAACACGCAGACCGAGGTGCATGAGCTACTGAAAAAAGCCGGTCTTCGTCGTGCCGACTTCATCTGGAAAAAAGACAGCGCCGAGGGCCTGCTGGAAGCCATCCGCGAGCTCAATGAAAAGCGCGGTTCCCTCCCCTATGAAACCGACGGTGCCGTGGTCAAGGTCAACTCCTTTGCCGATCAGCAGGAACTCGGCTCCACCTCCAAAGCCCCGCGCTGGGCCATCGCGTATAAGTATCAGCCAGAGCAGGCCGAGACCAAGCTCCTGGCCGTGGACATCCAGGTCGGGCGCACCGGAGCTCTCACCCCCGTGGCCCGTCTGACCCCCGTCTTCCTCAGCGGCTCCACGGTCAGCAATGCGACCCTGCATAACTTCGAGGAGATCGAGCGCAAAGACATCCGTGTCGGCGATACCGTGGTCATTGAAAAAGCGGGCGAGATCATCCCCGCCGTGGTCATCGTGAAGATGGATCAGCGCAGCGGCAATGAAACTGCCATCCCCGTCCCGACCCACTGCCCCATCTGTGGCAGCGCTGTCCACAAGGATGAGGAACAGGTCGTCATCCGCTGCCCCAATCCCGTGTGCCCGGAAGTGGTGAAGCGCCGCCTCGAACACTTTGTCAGCCGGGGTGCCATGGACATCAGCGGCCTCGGGGAATCCGTCGTGGCCCAGCTTGTGGATACCCCTTTCCATGATAAACCCACGGTGCAGGATGCGGCAGACATTTATGCGCTCGATCAGATCAAACTCGCCCGCCTGGAGCGCATGGGCACGAAGAGCATCGAGAACCTGCTGAAGGCCATCGAAGCCAGCAAACAGCAGGACGCCTGGCGTCTCGTCTTTGGCCTCGGCATCCTGCATGTCGGTGCAGGCGGCGCACGCAAACTGTTGGAGCACTTCGGCAGCATCGATGCCGTCGCCAATGCCAGCATCGAGGAGCTGACCCAGTGCCCGGACATCGGAGCCATTGTCGCCCCGAGTGTTCACGGTTGGTTTAACAACGAGGCGAACAAAGCCCTGCTCGACCGCCTGCGTGCCGCTGGTCTCACCTTTGCCCAACGCACCGTGGAAGCCGCCAGCGACAAACTCAAAGGCACCACCTGGGTCATCACCGGCACCCTCAGCGAAGACCGCGAAACCATCGCCGACACCATCCGGGCGAACGGTGGCAAAGTCAGCAGCAGCGTCAGCGGCAAGACCACCTACCTCCTCGCCGGAGCCGACGCCGGCAGCAAGATGGACAAAGCCACGAAGCTGGGCGTGAAGGTGCTGAGTGAGGAGGACTTCCGGGGAATGTTGGCATAAACGGCCTCTTCAACACTCCGCTTGCACACACCCCCGGCCACTCGTTTATCCTCACGCATGGCGCAGGACTTCATCCGGGTGCGGGGTGCCCGGCAGCACAATCTCAAAAATGTGGACGTGGACATTCCGCGTCACCAGCTCGTGGTGCTCACGGGGGTGAGCGGATCGGGGAAGTCGTCCCTGGCCTTTGACACGCTGTATGCCGAAGGCCAGCGGCGCTATGTGCAGAGCCTGTCGGCCTATGCACGGCAGTTTTTGGATCAACTGGAAAAGCCGGACGTGGACTTCATCGAGGGGTTGTCCCCGGCGGTCGCCATCGAGCAGGTGCATAGCGCACCGAACCCGCGCAGCACCATCGCCACGGTGACGGAGATCTATGATTACCTGCGCGTGCTGTATGCCATCGCGGGCCAGCCGTTTGACCCGGAAACGGGGGAGCGGCTGATCAAAAACACGCCTGCCGAGATCGGCGACCGCCTGCTGGGTCTGGGCGAGGGAACACGCGTGGTGGTGCTGTCACCCCAACCGCCCAGTGATGAAGCCGGAGTGCGGGCCTTGTTCGAGAAACTGCGCCGCCAGGGTTTCGTCCGCGTGCGTCTGGATGGCGAGATCGTGGAGCTGGAGGAGGAGCTGAAACCGACACTGCGGGAGGAGCATCGCGTAGAGATCGTGGTGGACCGTCTGGTGATCCGCGAAGGGGTGAAGCCACGGCTGATGGAGAGCATCGAGGCGGCGCTGAGGTGGAATGAGAGTGAGGTGCAGTTTTTGGTGAGTGGTTTAAGTCAAGTGGGCACTCCTGCCCGCTCTTCACTGAACCCTGAGGCGGGCAAGAGTGCCCACGCTCCTCTCGATGCAGCGTCCAAAGCAGGCGGGCAAGAGTGCCCACCTCACTTGATGAGCTTCACCACCGCCTATGCGAACCCGCGCACAGGCTACGTGATCGAGAAACTGACACCGCAGCATTTCTCCTTCAACACGCACCTGGGGGCCTGCCCGACCTGCGAGGGTGTGGGCACGCTGATGGCACCCGATCCGGGCCTCCTGGTGCCGGAGCCGGACAAGTCCCTGAAGGACGGTGCGGTGAAGACCTGGTGGTCAAAGAACCCGAAGCTGAAGGCCATCCATCAACGCGGGGTCGAGGCCTTGGCGAAGCACTTTGGCGTGGCGGTGGATGCGCCGTTTAAAGGCCTGCCGCAGAAGTTTAAAGACGCGCTGTTTCATGGCACGGGCGAGGTCGCCATCCCCACCGGCTGGGCCACGAGGCCTAACAAACGAAGTCTGGCAAAACCCTACGAGGGCCTTTTGAAGGAGGCGGAACGGCTGTATGCCAATGCCGAGAGCGACGCCCTGCGCGGCCAGCTCACCCGCTACATGAATCCCCTGCCCTGCCCGCTGTGTGCGGGGAAGAGGCTGCGGAAGGAGAGTCTGGCGGTGGTGTTGAGTAGCCACGCTCTGGCGAGCGCGGCTACGGCCCTGAACATCCATGACCTCTGTGCCCTGCCCATCCGTGACGCCCTCGCCTGGGTCACGGGCCTGACCCTCACGGAGCATCAGCGCAGCTACGTGGAGGATTTGCAAAAAGAGATCCTGAAGCGGCTGGATTTCCTGGAGCAGGTGGGGCTGGGTTACCTGGCGCTGAACCGGGAGAGCGGCACGCTTTCAGGGGGTGAGATGCAGCGCATCCGGCTGGCCACGCAGATCGGCGCGGGGCTGGCGGGGGTGCTGTATGTGCTGGATGAGCCGAGCATCGGCCTGCATCCGGCGGACACGCAGCGGCTCATCGGCACGCTGCTGCGGCTGCGGGATCTGGGCAATACGGTGCTGGTGGTGGAGCATGACGAGGCCATGATGCTGGCAGCGGATCACGTGATCGAGATGGGTCCGGCGGCAGGCGTGCATGGCGGGCAGTTGATCGCACAAGGCACCCCGGCGGAGGTGATGGCGGCGAAGGTCAGTTTGACCGGCGCTTACCTGAGCAACACGCTGCGGATCACACCGCCGTCGGGGCGTGTCTCACCCAAAGGCAAGCTCGGCAGCATGAGCCCGGCCCCCAAGGCCGAGGCGTCCATCTTTGCCTCCGCTGCCAAGAAAAAAGCAGCGGCAAAGGCAGAGCAGTTCGCGCTAAGCAATCACTCGTTGATGCCCGATTGGCTGACCATTCACGATGCCACAGAGCATAACTTGAAGCATGTCACGGCGTCGTTTCCTGTGGGGTGCCTGACAGCAGTCACGGGGCCTTCCGGCAGTGGCAAATCCACCCTGGTGAACCGCATTCTGATGCGTGCCCTTCAGCGGCATTTTTATGGTGCCAAGGACGAACCGGGGCGTCATGAGGGCATTACAGGGATCGATGCTTTTGACAAAGTGGTGGTCATCGACCAGTCGCCAATTGGTCGCAGTCCGCGCAGCAATCCGGCCACCTACACGGGTGCGTTTGGGCCGATCCGTGAGCTGTTTTCAAACCTGCCCCTAGCACGTGTGCGTGGCTATGAGGCGGGGCGGTTCAGCTTCAATGTGGCGGGGGGGCGCTGTGAGAAATGCCAGGGCGATGGGCAGATCAAAATCGACATGCACTTCCTGGCGGATGTCTATGTGACCTGCGACCAGTGCCAGGGGAAACGGTATAATGCCGAGACGCTGGAAATCACCTTCAAGGGCCGGAACATCGCCGAGGTCCTGGAGATGACCGTGAGTGAAGCCGCGCGCTTTTTTGGCAAGGCCAGCGCCATCGCGGAAAAGGTGCGCACGCTGGAGGAATGCGGCTTGGGATACATTCGGTTAGGCCAGGCGGGCAATACGCTTTCGGGTGGAGAGGCGCAGCGCATCAAGCTCTCCGCCGAGCTCGCCCGCCGCGCCACGGGGAACACCCTGTATGTCCTGGATGAGCCGACCACGGGCCTGCACTTTGCGGATATCCAGACGCTGCTGCAGGTGCTCTTCCGGCTAAGGGACGCGGGAAACACGGTCATCGTGATCGAGCATCATCTGGATGTAATCCGCTGTGCCGACTGGTTGGTGGACCTGGGGCCGGGCGGCGGCAATGAGGGCGGGGAGATCGTGGCCTCAGGCACACCGGAGGAGGTGATGGCGGTGGCAGGAAGTGTGACAGGGCGGTTTTTGAGAGAGGTCTGAAGCGTGCCCTGCGAGGCCTATCCAGACCATGACAGCTACTCCGACGCCACCTTCAAAACGTTTCAAGTGAAACAGAGACGACACATCTCTCCACACTTTCACTTTTCATCTGTCAGATTGCCCCCATAATCGCGCGCTCTAACTGCAATGGAACGCCGCACCCCTAAAACCACCCCCTGGACCATCAACGACAGCGCCGATCTCTACGGCATTCGTGAATGGGGTCATGGTTACTTCGATGTATCCGCCAAGGGCGAGGTCGTCGTTAACCTGAAAGACGGCAAGAAGCCGAAACCAGTTTCTCTTTCTGAAATTGTCCGAGGTTTGCGCGAACGCGGCACCCAGCTCCCTGTGCTGATCCGCTTTGGCGATCTGCTGCGCTGGCGCATTGACGAACTGAACGAAGGCTTCCACTCCGCCATTCGCGAAGGCAAGTATCAGGGCGTCTATCGCGGTGTGTATCCGATCAAGGTGAACCAGCAACAGGAGGTCATCGAAGAGATCACCCGCTATGGCCGCAAGTACCACTACGGTCTGGAAGCGGGCAGCAAGCCGGAGCTCATCGCCGCCCTTGCCTACATGCATGACCCGGAGGCCTACATCGTCTGCAATGGTTACAAGGACGAAGAGTTCATCGATCTGGCCCTGAACGCCCAAAAGATGGGTCTGCAGGTCATCCTGGTGTTGGAGATGCCCAGCGAGCTGGCCCTGATCCTGGAGCGTTCCAAGAAGATGGGTGTGCGACCCACCCTCGGCGTGCGGTTCCGCCTCAGCGCGGAAAGCGCCGGCTACTGGAGCGGCTCCGGCGGTGACGCCAGCGTCTTCGGTTTGAACATCAGCCAGCTTATGGGCGTGGTGGATCATCTGCGTGAACATGGGATGCTCGACTGCCTGCGCATGCTGCATTACCACCAGGGCTCCCAGATTCCAAACATCCGCGCCATCCGTCAGGCCGTGACCGAGGCCACCCGCGTCTATTGCGGCCTGGTTCATGAAGGCGCCCGCATGGGCATCCTGGACCTGGGCGGCGGCTTGGCCATCAGCTACGATGGCTTCAAAGGCGCGACATCTGCCTCCAGCAACTACGGGACGAAGGAATACTGTGCCGATGTCATCGAGGCCATCACCGAAGTCACCGCCGAGGCCGGTGTGCCACACCCCGACATCATCACGGAATCTGGGCGCGCCGTCGTGGCCTATTACTCCGTCCTGATCATCAACATCCTGGATGTGAACCGCTTTGAGCCAGGCCGGAATGCGATTGAACTCAACAAAGATTCCCCACAACTGTTGCGCAACCTAGCCGAACTGCGGGAAGAATTCGCCAAGGATGCGAACAAGCTTACCCGCGACCGCGTGCAGGAGATCTACAACGATGCGGTGTATTACCGCGACAAACTGCGCACCGAGTTCAACTACGGCAAGGTCGGCCTGCGCGAACGCTCCCAGGGCGAGGAGATGTATTGGGAAATCATGACCTGGATCTCCAGCAAGCTGGAATCCGTGGGCCATGATGGCAGCCAGATGGAGCGCATGAGCACCGTCATGACCGACTACTATTACGGCAACTTCAGCGTCTTCCAGAGCCTGCCTGACCTTTGGGCCATTGACCAGATCTTCCCGGTCATGCCCATCCATCGCCTGAAGGAAAAGCCCACCCGCAATGCCGTGCTCTCCGACATCACCTGCGACAGCGATGGCAAGATCGACAAATTCGCGCACGGCGGTGAAATCTGCGGCAGCCTGCCCCTGCACGACCCCGACTTTGAAAAAGGCGAGGACTACATGCTGGGCATCTTCCTCGTCGGTGCCTATCAGGAGACGCTTGGTGATTTGCATAATTTGTTAGGCGACACCAACGTCGTCAGCGTCAGCATTGAAAACGGAAAGCTCAAGTATCGTCGGGAGCAGGAAGGTGACAGCGTGTCTGAGGTGCTCAGCTACGTGGAATACGATCCCAAAGACCTAGCCACCCGCTTCCGCAATCTGGCTGAAAGCGCCGTCGTCTCCAAGCGCATCTCCGCAGCGGAGCGCCGTGAGATCATGGGGGCCTACGATGCCGGCCTGCGCGGCTACACTTACTTCGAGACTTAACCCCCCGAAGGATTGGCCTGCGGTGGGTGCGCGCACACTCACCGCAGCCGCTAACCCGGTGCTGTACGACCAAACTTCCTCTCCAGTTCGTTCATGGACATTTGGATCAGTGTCGGACGACCGTGCGGACAGCAGTAAGGCATCTCACAGGCAAAAAGATCATCCAGCAAAGCCTGAATCTCAGGAACGGCCAGACGATCATTTGCCTTCACGGAGTGGCGGCAAACGGTCGTAGCGATCATATCTTCACCGAGACGAAGTGAAGATGTTTTCGAACTCAAGCTTTGAAGCTCTTCAATCACCTGATCCAACCATGCCAGAGGATCATCCGTTTTTAAAAAGGTCGGCAGAGCCTCGATCTTAAAAGTATTGGGGCCAAAGGGTTCTACCTCAAGGCCAAGGCGTGAGAGCGCTTCCAAATTTCTCGAGAGCAGATCTGCATCTCTGGGGCTGGTTTGCAGGGTCAGTGGCATCAACAAACGCTGAGAGGGCACCCCACCCTGCTCCATGGCCTTGCGCATTTTTTCAAAATTGACGCGCTCATGAGCTGCATGTTGATCCATCAGCACGAGCCCCTCAGCGCTTTCCATCAGCACATACAAACGATGTAACACCCCGATGATGCGGAATGACGGCGTCTTCTTTTCTTTTGGATTAGCCGGAGTCTCAACCCTTGACTCAGAGACAGGCGCGACAGGGAAAACACGTTCGGGCTTGACGAAAGACACGGGTGCCGGATGCAGCACCGCACGCTCCAAAATCGGAGGTTGCGATACCGGCTTGGATGGCACCATGACCAGTTCCGTTTGAGTCCGCTCAGGCACAATTTCTTGTGATCTGGGAGCACTCGGCACATGCCCCGTCGGCAGCTTACTGCCGCTTTCCAGCGCCCGTTTCACGACACGTGCAACAGCCTCACGAACGGCGAAGCCATCATGAAAACGCACCTCCTTTTTCGCGGGGTGGACATTGATGTCAAAGGCCTGGGCCTCCATCTCCAAGAACAAAAAGGTCACCGGGTACTGCCCCTTCATCAGCGCATTATGAAACCCTTCTTTCAGGCCATAATTGATCGCCGGGCTTTCGATTGGCCTGCCATTGAGAAAGGTAATCTGTTGCTGACGATTGGACCGGCTCAAACCCGGCCCGCCTATGTAACCGGACACTGAAATCCCCAGGTGCTCCAGCTCCGGCAGCCGGATCAAACGCGAAACCAGATCCTCCCCCACCAATCCTCGGATCCGCTCCAGAATGTCCGCAGTGCCAGGCAGATGAAAGGCCACAGAACCATCGCGTATCAGGGTAAAGGCCGCCTCAGGATTGGCAATCGCATGCAGTCGAAATTGTTGCTCAATATGTGAATACTCCGTGGCTTCCGTGCGCAAGAACTTACGGCGCGCAGGCACATTGAAAAACAAAGAGCGAACCTCAATGACCGTGCCTTGTGCACCACCATGATCCTTCACCGCAGTGAGCTTGCCACCCATGATCTCAATCTCCGTTCCGCTCAGAGCCTCCGCCTCGCGGGTGGCCAGCCGAAATCGAGAGACACTGGCGATGGTGGGCAAGGCCTCTCCACGAAATCCAAAAGTTCTTATCGCCGCCAGGTCCTCCTTGGTCCGTATCTTGCTTGTGGCGTGCCGCTCCATGCACAGCAACGCGTCTTCACGATCCATCCCACACCCGTCATCGGTGATGCGAATGAGAGCCGTGCCGCCCTTTTGCACCTCCACCGTCACATGCTTTGCTCCTGCATCCAGACTGTTTTCGACAAGTTCGCGGATCACCGCAGCAGGACGCTCCACGACCTCACCCGCCGCCACTTGGCTGGCTAGAGAATCCGAAAGAATACGAATTTTTGACATAACACCGCAAATAGTGCAGGACGAATGCACGTAACCCCACCATGTCACCTCTTCGCAACAGAATGCGAATGATGGTTTCCAGATTTCATCCACCATTTTTTCCGCCATGATTCAACTGACACCGAGTGCCATCACAGAACTCACTCACATGCTAAAAACTCAACAGTCCGCTATCGGCAGCGGCTTGAGAATCGGCGTGGAGAAAGGAGGCTGCGCAGGATGGCAATATGCAATGCGAATTTCACAGCCGACTCCAGACGATCACCTTTTTTCGGAAGGCGATGTCACCCTAATCGTGGACACCGACAGCCTATCCTACCTGGACGGTAGCACGATTGATTACGTCGATGCGCTGAATGATTCAGGGTTCCGTGTTATCAACCCAAATGCCAACCGTAGCTGCGGCTGTGGAACATCCTTTGAACCAAAGGAATCCGCATGAGGAACAAATTTCAGTTTATTCACAAAAAAAACTTTTCTTTTTGATTTGAACCAGTAAAATTTCGGTGAGCCTGTTTTACAGTTTTTAACACTTTTCTCAATTTTGATATGCAAGTCCGATTCTTGAGCGACGGCAGTGAATACCGCTCCTACGGCGGCGGCAGCCTTTCACAAAAAAAGGAAGGAGGGGGTATCTTTTGGTGGACCATATTGATCACTCTCCTCATGGGAGCAGCCACATTTTGCTGGTTTTTCAGCATCATGGTCTTTTCTCACCCGGAAAAACCCTTCAATTACAAGGTGTTAGCAAAGTTTAAAAAACTTACACCTCTCCGCCCTTACACCATTTACACCGCACCTGCGGGTAAATCATTTGGCCCAAGAGACCTTCTCACCGAGTTCTTCCCTTACTCTCGCGAACAGCTCGGAGTGAGGAACGATCTTTTTAAACGCGCTTATTTGAAAAACTATCAGCATGATCAGCCTATGTATCTCCTGGGCAGCTTTCGTGTGCTGAATGTGCGTTCGTTGACCGATACAGATGTCTTCACCAAAGGTTGGATCGTTAGAGCAAGATCCAGCGAACTCGAAGATGTGGATCTTGAGTTGGTCATGCCAGGACTTAGCAAGGACACACCTCCATTCGCTTCTGGAGACACCTTCAATCTTCAAAAGCGTAGCTATGCCTCCACTTTGCACGTTCAGCGCATGGATGAAGATCGCATTTGTGTCACCGTCGTTCCTTTGGCCTATCAAGCTCTTGCCAAGGCTGGTGAAGAAGTCCTCTCCCTGACCCCACCTGATCAGCTCAACATGGAAGCCTATTGGCCCATCACACGTGATCCAGGCTCGGAGTTTGCCATGACCAACATCACCGAGTCAGCAGAGATCGTAGCGGCCAAACCATAAGTATAACAAATAGCTTTCCTCACACTTCGTTAGACCGAATATTTGAAAGCCGCACTCATGACGAGTGCGGCTTTTTCTTTGGTTAAAGATGGAGTAGGCGCTTTAGCTTTCCAAACAACTGCCTTTGATCAATGCAGGCTGAGGATGAAAGTCTTCACGTCTTCGAACTCCTGAGGCTTCAGAATGAGGTTCAGCGGAGGCATCGGGCTGATCGGCGTAGCGGTGTAGCCTTCGGCAAGGCGGGCGTTGGGATTAACCAATGATTCAATGATGTAAGCCTCGTCTTTCCGGGCGGCGATGCCATCCAGGGCCGGGCCGACGGCGCTTCCCTTTCCATTCAGCATGTGGCAGGTCATGCAGGCTGCCACAGGATGCTTCCAAAAGATCTCCTCACCACGTTTGGCATCACCTAACAAGGTTTTCTCCTGCTGGTCCTCGGGCACGGTCAGCTCACAGAGCTTCACATCGTCAAAGTAGCCGTCGCCTTTGCCCACATGCAGGATGTTGATGCTGGCTTTGGTCTTGTCCTTGTTGGTGAAAATCACTTCGACCTCATTCCAATCGCTAACACGTGCGGTATCCTTTTCCGTTTCATAGCGACCGATGTGATCATTAAAGCTGACCTTGCCCTTCAGGGCATGCGTCTTCACCCAGCCGCTGAGACGATAGGTAGCACCCGGCTTCAAAGGCAAATCCTGATACAGGCTGGTATCGCCGTCATCACGTGTGATGCAGCGGACCGCATGAGTACCACCGTGGCTGTTTCCTGAGCCGGTGACGCTCTTCCATTCGGCTTCTGCATTGCCTGGCTTCTGACCGTAGTCACGACGTTTCCAACCTTCTGGCAGACCATCGGCACCCACTTTTTCCAAACCGGCATTGGTCAGCAAATTTGGCCCTTCCTGATACATGGTGGCTCCGTGCTTCTTCATCAGCAGACGCACCGCTTCCATCAGCCATTCGTCCTTGGAAACCACCGGGTCCGATCCCAAACGGGAGACGAGCGTCTTGATCTCATCCGTGGTCTCAAACTCCGCCAGCTTCACGAAAGCTGCGAGGCGCGTGTGTAGATCAGGATCGCTGACGGTGCCGGAGCCAAACAGCAGGGCGGCAGACTTGGTGTCACTTCCAAGCGCACGAATCGCATTGCGACGAAGCATCGGGTCTTGGGACAGCAATGCCGTCTTGTGAGTCGCTTCATCCAATTTGCCCAGACCTTGCCGGGTCCACAGCGCATGGACTGCCGCCAGGCCTTCATGCTTCACGCTCTCTGGAGACTGGCCTTTCTCAACAATCAGGCGCTGAGCGGTCAGACGTGACCATTGAGTGTCTCCATCCAGCGCGGGCTTCGACACTTTGGATTCGCTGTTTTTAGCAACGACCCGGTAAATGCGTCCGCGTTCATGATCCCGCAGATCGTTCTTGTGGGCACCGCCGACCCCGGTTTCACCTTTGAAGCCCCCGCGCTCAACACTCGGCGTTGGGTTGTGCTGAATGATGAAGTTTTGGAAATCGGCAAACCACACCGCGCCATCGGGTCCGACTTCGGCAAACACGGGCGACATCCATTCATCCGTGCTCGCCACGAGGTTGTAGCCATCCTTCGCCACATAACCCGCCCCCTCAGGCTGCACGTCCATCAGCGTGATCACCTTCATCGTCGGTTCACAGACCATCGCCATCCCTTGCAAACGCTTTGGTAGTGACGCACTCTCAATAAAGGCGCTGCCTGCCGCTGCGGTATAGCCATTGAAGACATCCACCTGGCGATAGTTTGGCGTGATGGTATGCAAGGTATCCACTTCATTGATCTTCTTCGCGGTCATGCCGCGCACGCCTTTGGGGAAAGCAGTCGCGGGAATACCTCCATAAAAAATAGGCGCGCCATTGGCCGTGCCGCCGAACTGATCTCCCGCAGCGTTGGCACTGTGGGCCCAGGCATTGTTGGTGAACTGATGCAAGAACTCCAGCGCACCGCCATCGGGTTTGAAGCGATACGTGCCCATCATGAAGGCCAGCTTCCGGCCTCCGACTTCGCCCTCAAAGCCGCTGTAGCCCACACAGCCATAGATCCAATTGTCCAAACCGTAATGCAAATTGCTGGCCTGAGCGTGGGTGTCGCGGATGCCATAACCGGTCATGATGTCCTGACGAATGTCCGCCTTGTCATCGCCATCGGTGTCTTTGAGAAACATGAATCGTGGCGGCTGGCTGACAATGATGCCGCCATTGGCAAAAACGAGCGCGGTGGGGATGTTCAGTTTGTCGGCAAACACCGTGAACTTGTCCGCCCGGCCATCGCCATCCGTGTCTTCACAGATTTTGATGGAGTCATTCCCCTGCCCGTCTTCCACAAGGCCGTGTGGATAATCGCTCGTCTCGCACACCCAGCAGCGGCCACGTTCATCCCAGGCAAAAGCAATCGGCTTGCGGATGTCAGGCTCGGAGGCAAACAGCTTCAGTTCCAGATCGGCGGGCACCTGCGTGCGTTCCATGCTGCCTTTGACACTGAACGGATGCTGAAAGGTCAGCGGCTGCGGACGTTTTTCATAGTTGGCCACCATGGGATGCGGCTCACGCTTCTCGGGCTCACGCTGCGCGAGAAAGCTTTCATAACTTTGACGACGTTCAGGCGACAGAGCCGCAAGCACCTTTTCTTTGATCTCCTCCGGTTTGCCGGCTTCCTCGGCTTTCAGGATCACGTCATAGTTCGCGGCAGCCGAGTCCTCCGAGGCGTAATCAAACCAAATGGCATCCCGCCCCAGGTCACGCATCGCCTCATGCAGCGGTCCCAGTTTGACTCGCTCGGCACCAGGGGGATCAAGATAAAGAACACGAACAGGGCCGGACGGAGGACTCTGAGACAGGGCCGTCAGGGGCAGGATCAAGGCGAGGATGGAAACGAACTTCATGGTTGGCGGTCGGTGGATGAATTTTCACCCAAGGGAACGCCTGCTGACGAGTTTCTTCCTCTGACAACTTTTGTGCCTTATCGGACATTACCTCCTCGCTAACCAACTAGACTCTCACCAATCCCCGACGAATTGCCTCCGCCGTCGCCTGGGCGCGGTCGTTCACCTTCAGCTTCATCAAAATGCGGCTCACATGCTGCTTCACCGTGTCTTCCCCGATGCCCAGCGTGGCGGCGATTTCCTTGTTCGCATTTCCTTGGGTTACCAGGGTCAGGATCTCCCGCTCGCGCGGGGTGATCTCCGGCTCGGCGGTGCGTTCACGCAGCCGCGCCTCCAGGTCCGCAGGCAGCCATTTGTCACCACGCGCCACCGTGCGGATGGCGCTCAGCAGGTCATCACGCGAGGAGGACTTTTGCAGATAACCCAGGGCCCCGGCCCTGAGTGCCGCCTGCACTTCTTCATCGCGGGCAAAGGTGGAAAACATCAGCACGCGTGCTTGAGGATGCGCCTCCAAAAGCTTCGTCGTCGTTTCGATGCCGGAGATGCCGGGCAGTTGCAGGTCCATCAGCACAAGTTGCGGCTTCAGCCGGGCATACGCCTCCAGCGCCAGCTCCCCACGATCCACCTCCCCGGCCACCTTCAGATCGTCCTCCAGCTCCAGTGAAGCCGCGAGCCCGCTGCGGACCACGAAGTGATCATCCACGAGCAAAAGAGTGATGCGAGAGTCGGACATGATTTAAAGAGAAGTCAGGGGCAAGGTCACACGCACCTGCGTGCCATGGGGCGTCACATTCAGCCATTCCACATCGGCCCCGATGCGCAAACAACGCTCGCGGATGCCCATGCAACCAAAGTGTCCCGCCTGCCCCTGCGTGGAGGTTTGATCCACCCCCTGGCCATCATCCGAGATGGTTAGGCAAAGCGTCCCGTCCTGCACCCGCAGGCCCAGGACGATGCTGCTGGCATGGGCATGTTTCAGCACATTCGTCACGGCCTCCTGCGCGATCATGCGCAGGTGATGCGCCACATGCACAGGCATCGCTGGCAAAGGCGGCTGCACCTGCACTTCGACGCTGAGCACCTCACTCAGGGTCCGGTCCGCGATGTCTTGCAGCGCCGCTGGCAGATCGATCACGCTGTCAGGATCGGCCCGCAGATCCGCCACCAGATTGCGCGCCTCCGTTTGAATGCGCGAGACCAGATGCCGCGAGGTATCCAGCAGCCCCCGCGCCTTTTCTTCCAAAGGCCGCGTGATGGCCGCATCCAGCCGCAGGGACAGGCCCGCCAGCTCCTGCTCCAGCGTGTCATGAAACTCCCGCGCGATGCGTTGACGTTCCTCCAGCGCCGCCTCATGGGCGATCCGCCGCCGCAGGGCCTCCCCCTGCTTTGCCACCTGACGCCGCAGCAGCGTGATCCACAGCATCCCTCCGGCCACTATCGCCAGCAGCAGCCCGATCAAACCCACCAGCCGCTGCACCGTCCACCAGGAGGGCGAACGCAGTACGACCAGGTCCTCCATCCCGCGCAGCAGCAGCATCGCCCGTTCAGGACGCGAGCGGAAACCCTGATCCGTGGACGACTCGATCCGGCAGATGCCCGTGAGTTGCAGCAGCGATCCCGGCCGCAGCGTCTCCATCGTGCGGGCATCCGGTAGCAAGGCCCGCAACGGCAGATCACCCGAAAGCAGGCGCAGTTCCCACCCTCCCCCGGTGCGATACGCATCCACCAGCTCCACCTTCAGCCTAACCAAATCTGCGTCCAACGTCCCGCCTGCGATCTCCTTCAGCGTCACTTCCACAGGCTGCATCTCATGCACCACAGCCGTCGCCTCCTTCACCATCACCGCATCCACCAGACTGGCGCTAAAGCCGTCCATGTTGGGAAAGCCCGCCACATCCACAAGCTGTCCCGGTCTCAAAGGCTGCGGGCTGACCATCCGCACCGCCATGGCCGCCGGGCGTGCGGTTTCATTCACGATCAAAGGCTTGACCGGTGGCGATGACGGCACCTGTACCTCCGCCTTCAGATCCCGGATGAAAACCTGTCCATCAGGGAAAGCGGCCAGCACCTTCCCCATCGTCCGCACGCGATGACCAAACTCCGGGATGCGACCCGGATCAAAGCGCAGCAGCCGCGCCGCAGGCAGCGTCTCCAGCTCCGCCGGCGCAGGCGCAGGTTTCAGGATCTTCACCTCGCTCCAGTCACTGACGCGCAGATACGGAAACACCAGTTGCCGCCGGTCATTGATCCCCCCCGCGGCCAGTGCCGTGATCTGCAACCGCGCATCCACCCAGTCCGCCATCCCCTCCGGCAGCGGTGCGTCCACACGCACCTCGATCACCCGGCTGCCTAACGCCAAGTGCAACACGGAGTGGTTTTCCTCCGGCACGGAAAGCCTGCGCCCGATGCCCTCCACCTGCACCATCTGGTAATGAAAACGCCCCGTCGCCAGATCCTCATAGCCCGCCGGGACAGGAACAGGCGGACTGCCCGAGCCCAGCACCTCATACGACTGCGCCAGGACCCCCGTGAGATACAGGCCCGGCATGCTGACACCTTTCACATACACCCGGTCCCCCGGTTTCATGGACCGCGCCCGGTCACTGGCACGGAAAAAAGTGCCGCCCGTTTCATCCTGGATGAACACCGTCCCGCCGCCCGGTGCCTCGATGAAACCCACCACCGCCTGCAGATCCACCGGCACCCCCTCTATCGCCCGGTCCGGCGGCAAAGCCCGCACCTCCGCCGCCTTCGTCAGTACCTCCTGCCCCTGCGCGTTGAACGCCAGGAGGAAAAGGAGGCTGAGGAGACGGAGGTTCATGGGAGGCAGAGAGGAATCAGTCGTCAGTGATCAGTATTCAGTATTCAGCAGACAAAGTCATCCCGATTACTGCCCAGGCGTCAGGGCGGCCCGCCCTGACACCGTGGAGGCGAGCCGCCTCCACTCCTTGAGCCTGCTCCCCGCTATCTCCCCACCCACTCGTCGGCAAGCCTCCCGACCCCGAAAGCGGTGACAAGTCTCCGCAGTCCAAAGGCTGCCACGCCTCATTCCAGGCCCCAAGCCCCACGCCCCAGGCTCGTCCCCCCTCAAAACCCACTCGGCAGCTCCCCCCAGCTATCCGTGTCATCCTCCTCACGCTCCGGCAGGGTCGCCACGATGTTCCCCTCCGTGTCGCTGACGATCAGCACCCCGCCTTTCGGCGTCGCGATGGCTTGCACGCCCATGCTGCCCGTATTGTTCAGGTGGATGCCTGCGGACTCCTGATGCACCCCCATGGCGATGCGTTGGAAACCCAGGTCGTTGTTGATCATCAGGCGCCCGCCTTGATCCGTCGCATCCAGCGTGAGCTGCGCCGTGCCGTCCATCGTCGCCAGCACCAGCCCGCCCGCCACCGGGCCGCCCGTCAGCGTCGCCATGCCCGCCTTCTCCGGGTCCAGGCCATAGGTGCAGACAAACCCGCCCTGCTCCCCTTCCCCCAGCATCAGCAGCCCGCGTTTGTTCTTCAGCACCATCATCAGCGGCTTCTCCCCCGTCACGGCGGCGATCACCTTCGTGTCCTCATTCAGCGGCGACTTCACCTCCATGCTGCTGACCTCCTGACCGGCCAGCAGCCGCACCCCTTCCTTTTCATCCTGGCTGCACAGGGTCAGATTCGAATGACTGCCGTGATGATGGCTCAGCACCACACAGGGATTCGCCTCCGCATCATTCAGCGTCAGCGTGCTCATCCCGTCAAAGGCCGAGATGTCCACCGCCCGCTCCCCGTTCGGCTGATACAGCACCAGGCTGCTGCCAAAGTCACCCGCCATCAGGCTCGTCCGCGCCTCATCCCCCGGCACATGCCCCCGGTGCACACACACCTCCGCCATGTGGGCCGCCGCCATCATCGACACACTGTTTTCACTCTCCGGACTGTGCAGCAGCACCGCCGGCCCCTGCCCCCGCGCCACCATGGACGCCGCATCCGGCTGCCCCGGCGGCCCCATCGTCAGCAGCCCGCCCCCCGCATCCGCGTGCAGCTTCAGGATCGTCTCCGCCTGGTCCGTGGCAAAGATCAGATCCGTCTTCCCGCCCGTCCCCGCCTCCCCCTCCTCATGCATCAGCACCCCGCGCGCCCGACCATCCGGCTGCAGCACCGCCACCGATCCCCCGCCCCGCCGCGCCCGCATCACCACCCCCGGCGCCCCGTCCCCGTTAAACATCGCCGCCAGGCCGCAATCCTCCTCAATGAACAGATCCACCCTCGGCTTAAAATCTCGCCCCTTCAGTTGGATGTGCGGCAGATCATGCTCCATGCCCAAAAGGATGGCAGGCGCGCCAAACTCCGGCCTCAGGTAATGAATGCCCAGATACCCCCCGTCCTCCTGCGCCCCCATCTGGATCGCGATGAACCGCCGATCATGCGCCGGCCGCAGGGTAAAGTCCGTGCATTCGATGTAAACCCGCTCCACCCCCGCCTCATCCACCTCCACACTCACAAACTTTTCCAGCGTGTCCAGCCTCCCCCTCAGGCCTTGCACTTCACGTTGCAACTCTGCCAGGGACATCTGCATTTGGGTCAGGGGATCACTCATAGGGACCGATGGGGAATCCAGTAAGGTAAGAGCGCACCCCCGCACCGGGCAAGCTGAAGCTGACAATCGAAGTCAATTCCTCCTCATCGTCGAACGAACTTCCGAGTTCGTTGCCTCCCTCTGTAGAACGAGTTTTCCAACTCATTCCCTCCCGACCGAACTTGGAAGTTCGGCCTACATCCCCGCCTTCTGCCCAGCCAGGCCGCAGCTTGATCGTGGCCTCGTAGAGGCTTATCAGACGTCCTAAACGAACAAAGCAATTTCCGAATTTTCGAACCACCCATACTGCAGGACGTTATCTTTCACGGCTAGCGGATCTGCTGAATAGGTCACCACGGCGAGGCTTTTTTCTGCTCGACTACAGGTGACGTAAAACAAGCGTCGCGTTCGGCTGATGCTGTTGTCATTTCCAGCGGCTTCATGCTCGCGGTCCGTTTTCGTTTTTTCCTTCGCACCGAAAAGTTTCTCATACCCAAACAAGAAGCCGCGAGCGGCGGAATCATCATTGACCACCATCACCCGAGGGAATTCCAAACCCTTCACTCCCTGATGAGTTCCAAACTGAGCTTTGTCGCTGACATATTCAAAATAGGGGACGATCTGCGAGAAAGGCGTATCAAGGAACTTATCCAATGCGTTCACACGCTCATCCGCCTTTGTTTTATCGTCCTCATCCTCCTCAACAGTCTCGGACTCGACGACTTCTATTTCCTCAGCAGAACGCCGAAGGATCGGCTGGTAACTTTGCGGTACAGCAAAGAGACCAGTTCGATCCACAACGAGCAGGATTTCCCTAAAGCTTGGCTCAGCCGTTTTATCCCAGATCGCCATCACCTCTTCCACCGCCTTTTTCGCTGCCTGAATTTGGACGCGCTGATCGCTGCCAGCCGCAGCCACGTTCTCTTTTTTCAGCAAAGGAGAGTGCTTTCGCACTATCGCCGTCACCCTGAATTGATCACCCTTCTTCGCTGCCTCGACCAAAGGCAGCACGTTCTCCGAGAATAACCTGATCTCCGGCAAACTGCCGTTCATCAGTCCGGTATTAAAACGGTCAATGGGGTAAAGTGCTTCCATGATTCCCCCGAAACCCATTCGGGTAGCTGCCATATGATGCTCTAGAAGCAGGGTCTTTACATTAGCATAGTTATCCTTCCACAGCGCGTCGCCTGTAGCGTTGGCCATTTGCTCCGCTGCCCAGCGTTCAACCTTCGCCTTGTCTGGAACATCGCTGGAGGCGATGAACAGCCGTACATGACCCTCAATCTGCTCAGCTTTTGTCTGCTGCGCACGGCCATCGACTTCATGTCGGATTTTGTTGATCAACATGACCACGCGTTTCGGGCAACGGTGATTCATCACCTTTTGAGGCTGAGCCCAATCTGGAGGGAGATTTACTCCGAGGTCGACCTTGCCGTCACCGTAAATTCGCTGCATCACGTCGCCAAACAAACCCAGTGCGAATTTCTCTTTCTGAACACTTTGCATGTGGAGAAAACTCTCCATCAACAAGCGGTTTGTGTCCTGGCTCTCATCGATGAGCAACACGGGAAACTTGTTGAGTAGAATCGACTGCATCACTGGCTTTTCCCGGATGAATGCGGCTCCGATCTTGATGACCTCAGAGTGGTTCAAAGAGTCACGAGTTAAATTGTCGCCGTTTGGGTTGTAGCTGAAAGTCCGAATTGAGTTCAGGCCAGCGAGCCTCTGCGTCTTCGATTCCAAGCTGTTCTTTCGGTCGATCTCGGTCTTCGTGCCAGGCCTCCCCTTTGCCAGTAGCACATTCAACTCATTGATATCTTCTTTGAGATATTTCTCCAACTGCTTCCGAATGTCGGAATGGAAACCTTGAATCAGCTCCCAGATGAAACTGTGAATCGTCGAAACCGAAACCAGCGGGTTGAATTCGAGACGTGCGCGGATTTCGTCGCACGCAGCATTTGTGAAGGTTATGACCCCGATCTTTTTCCCTCGAAGAGCCAAATATTTTTCGCTCCGGGACAGAATGCCGCGCACCGCAATAACCAGCGACCGCGTTTTTCCCGACCCTGCACCCGCAAAGAGGAAGAAGCTTTTCGGCTGCTCGATGTTAAGGCAGGCCGCAATCTCGTCGTCGACATGGTCGTCAACATCCAGCCCCGCATTTTTCAGAGCTGGGCTCATGGTTTAACCACCTCCTCGATCGAAGCGGTTTTCGCGACGACTTCGGCCACGGCCGCAACCGTCTCCGCGAGGATCTCCTCCTGCTTGCGCTTCACCTTGGACTCCAACCATTCAAGGCCGTCTGCGATATACTTCGGTATCGCAAGTTCCTCCGGCTCCCCTTCAATCATCAGCATATCCAAAGCGAATTGCGCCTTATCACCACTTTTCAGCAGATTAAAGAGCTTTTCTCCCAATTGCTCTGGGCTAGTTGCCTTCTCGACCTCATCACGGAACTTCGGTACCAACCCAATTCCCTCGATCTTCTTGAAAAGTCCGAGATTCGAGAAGACCAACGCATCCTCGAAAGTATTCGCCAGCGCCTCAGTCGGACCGCCAGCTTTGAACGGAGGAACCATGATCGGCGATTGATACGCTGCCCGCACCGCCGAAAAGTCATCAATGGGCAGTTCCTTTTTCGCCTCTTTGCAGTCCAGAAGTTCATCGATCTTTTCGAGGTTTGGCGTCCAGTCTTTAAGCGTTGTATTTCGGCTCACCAAATTGGATCCGCGCTTCGGTTGGACGGACTTTCCTTTTTGAGCAGGGTCCGACGAATCAATGTCCGTGATAACGAGGGTGATCAGGCCGAGGTGTTCGATCAGCGGCTTCAGTCGATGGGCGTGACTGCCCCCGATTTCAAGAAGCGTGATGTAAGAATTGTTCAGCTCGGTAAATTTCGATCGGATGAAATGCGGCACCAGAATTCTCTCCGCCGGCCCTTCCACCAAAATTGCGGCGTCAGCGAAAAACAGATCGCAGTGCATCGCCCTCAGATATCGGGTCACGAATCGTTTAGTATCGTTTTCTGCTCCGAAGACCTCGGAGAGATTGATCACCACGGATGTAGGAACTTCTCCGCTTTTCGCGGCCGGTCGACGACGGAAATATCTCAAAGCGGCGAACTCACATTCATGAGCAATGTGGCTCGAATGCGTGGACACCAACAGTTGCGTCGTTAGCGTCGGAGAAGTCCCGAGGTCAGGATGCCGACGAAGAATCTTATAAGCCTTCCGGATGAAAACCTGCTGCACCTGCGCATGCAGATGCGCTTCCGGCTCCTCGATCAAAACCAAATGGAGCGGCGGTGACGGGACAACTGTTCCATTTGCACTCGCGGCCTTCATTTTCGCCTTCCGGACTTGCATCCAAGCATCACGAAAGCTCATCAGCCTGAACACCATCGAAATCAGGTTTTGATAACCAAGCCCGCAATATTGTTCTGGCAAGCGCGGCTGCGCTGCAGGATCGCCGACGCTGTTGATTTCATATTGCAGGGCCGACGCATGGCTCAGGCCGTCAATTGGGCGAATTCTTGTTGTGAGGATGAGTTTCGGGTCGGTCACGCCCGGATAACCAAGCTCTCCCATTTCCTTTAAAGGGCCTGCAAATCCATCTTTAAGCTTCTCATCGAACGAATTTTGGGCGCGGTAGATCGCCTCCAGAGCATCAATGTCTGACTCATCAGGTGTCTCCGACGGGTCAAGATGCGCCGTGTAGTATGACCGGAGTTGCTCCGATAGTTTACGTTTTTCGCTCCGATCAAGTTTTTCTTCGGCGACTCCTCCCGGCGTTCGGTTCGAATCCCGCACGTCAGAAAATCCCCGCTGTGCATTGATTTCATCAACACACAGTAAGCCTTTGAAAGGATGCCCTTCGATCTGCTCGCTGTCGGGTGCCAAAACCTGCGGTCGAGCCATGCCTTTCACTGGCGGCAAAAGCTTGGTCGCATCAAGCAAGTAGGACCGCAGTGCCAGAACCGTTGGCAACTTGCGTTCAAGAAATTCCTGCATGTTTTGCGGCCACAAAGGAACCGTATAGGGGCTGCCGTTGTTGGCTTCAGTAGCAGATGCAATGGTCATTTTGGCAGCTTTACGGGCGGCCATGTATTCACGCGCCAACTTCTCCGCATCCTCCGGCTCGATCCGCAGACGAACGCCAAGTTTTCCGCCATTCCAATCCAATGTCGGCAGCAGATGAGTGACGTGGTGAATCTCTGTTGTTTCGACGTGAAGCCAAACATCCATTGATGGCAGCGCCGCAACCCATTTTTCCACGCCGTAATCACCGAGAGGCTTTTCGGGATCGAGCTTTTCCAGCGCGACGCCGATTTCATGCAACTGTAGCAGGTTCGAAATTGTGAAGTCGTGAATGGATATCCGTTTGGGATCGACCAAGAAATGCCGCAAGGCTACCATAGCCGAAGTCTTGCCGCTGTTGTTAGCGCCGACAAAAATAGTTTTCTCGGAGGCGAGATCAATTCGCACCGCCTTCAATTTTCGGAAGTTCTGAATCTCGACAAAGGAGATGCGCATATTTTTCGTCTTTCTACTAATTGATTTCTTCGGACCATTGAGGTCGGGATTAATTTATCATAGCTAGGGCAACATCCGCTGCTGCCGCGCCCATTCGTTGATAGCGGTAGAATCTTTGGCGGCAGGAGATGTGGCTTTGGAAACGATGAGCATTAGGGAGAGATTTCCTGATGTCTTTCCCTATCAAAGCGTCCGGATAGCGGACAATCAAGCAAGATGCACGGGCGAAGGCGGTAATTCGCAGGTTCATGGTTGAGAGCTGAGGGGTTGATGGACAAGAGCCGGTGGGTAGGGCGCTTGGTCCTCCAAGCGCCATCGTGGAAGGCCCATTGGCTTCGTTCATCTCCTTGGGCCTGCGAGGTCTCCTGGTCCAGCGGAGGCGGCTGGAGGACCAGCCGACCAGCCGCCCTACCGACCAGCCGCCCTACCGACCAGCCGCACTACCTCCTGACGCTCTACCTTCTTGCCACCCAGCCCTCCAGGAAACCTCACTCGGAGAGTGTGGGCTGCGGTACCCTGGCCGGGTCTGAGGCCGGGGAAAGTCGTCCAGGGCTAGAGCTCGAAAAGGCCTGGGTGGCCATGATGCGGGCGCGGTAGGCGGCGGAGCAGAGGAAGCAGCGGCAGGAAGGACACGAACTCCTTCACCGCGTTCTCGGGATTCGGTTCGTTGGGCGAAAGTCCAATGCCGTATTCGGAGAGCTGACACACCGCCCTGAGATGCGCGGACGCGCTTCCGGCTTCGGGGCCAGGATGTCTTCGATGCTCTTACTCATTGTCTCCGTCCTCCAGCGCGGCCTCGATCAGCCGCCGTTCTCGCTCGATCTCCAGACGCAGTTGTTCCTCCGTCGGCAGGCAGAGCATGTATTTGGAGGCGAAGATCTGTTTCCGGTCACTCAGCACCGAGTAGCGGGCCACAGTCTCGTTCTTCTCCGTGCAGAGGATCAGGCCGATGGTCGGGTTGTCATCCGGGGCCACAAAGAGGTCGTCATACATCCGCACATAACCGTCCATCTGGCCCACATCCCCATGGGTCAGTTACTCCACCTTGAGATCAATCAGCAGGTAGAAATGCAAACGGCAGTGGTAGAAAACCAAGTCGATGTAGCGGTCCTGCTCTTCGATGCGGATGTGCTTTTGCCGGGCCACAAACGCAAATCCGCTGCCCAGCTCCAGCAGGAAGCGTTGCAGGTGCGTGATGATGGCCCGCTCCAGGTCCGACTCATGAAAGTCGGCCACGTCAGGCAGCCCCAGAAACTCCAGCACATAGGGGTGCTTCAGTGCCTCAATGGGCGTGCTGCCGGGGATTTGCAGTTTGCGACCTTCCGCCAGCATCTTTTCGGGCTTCGTGCTCTTCAGCAGCCGCTCATGGTAGAACGACTGAATCTGCCGCTCCAGCGTGCGCTTGTCCCAGCCTCCGGCGATGGCCTCGCGCTCGTAGAAATCCCGTGCCTCACGATTTTCCACCTTGCTCAGGGCGCGATAGTGGGACCACGTTAGTTGGGGCGAGAAGCCTTGCAGCGATTCGTCACCCGTTGGGTGACGTTTCTCCAAAAGAGCCAATTCCCTCCCTACTGGGGAGGGAATTCTGGACTCGGAAGATTCTGCACCCACCGGGTGCAAAATGTGTGTCTTGCCGGATTCTGCACCCAATGGGTGCGGAATTGTAAACCTATCGCTGTAAGCCAAATAGAACTGCTTGAACCACTGGAGATTGCGCCATGAAAACCCCTTCCCATACCGCTCCGTCAGCCGTGCGGACAGGTCCTCGATCACCTTCTTGCCATACGCCGCCCGCTTCTCGCCGCCCTGGACTTCCATGACGATCTCCCGCCCGATCAGCCAGTAAGCCAGCACCATCTGGCTGTTCACTGCACGGACCACATTGCCCCGCGCTTGCTCCAGGATGGACACGACGCGCCCGAAGAGCGCTTCCGTTGGCTTCGTGATGATCTTGCGTTTCGGCATGGGTTTCTCCCGGTCTAGGGTCTCGGGGCGGGGATGGGGTTATTCATCATTGCTGTCGTCGAGGTTCATCGGCCTGACTTAAGACTCGATCAAAGCGGCGGCATCCCCGAGAGGCAAGCACGATGCATGGAGGAGGGAAGGAAATTCGGCTAGTTGATATCTGAGGGTTGATGGACAGGAGGCAGGTAGGTAGGGCGCTTGGTCCTCCAAGCGCCGCTGTGGAAGGCTCCTTGGCTTCGTTCATCTCCTTGGGTCTGCGAGGTCTCTTGGCCCAGCGGAGGCGGCTGGGGGACCAGCCGCCCTACCTTCCTGACGCCCTAACTTCCTCACGCCCTACCGACCAGCCGCCCTACCTTCCTGACGCTCGACCTTCTTACCACTTAGCCCTCCAGGAAACCTCACTCGGAGAGTGAGGGCTACGGTACCCTGGCCGGGTCTGAGGTTGGGGAAAGTCGCCAGAGCTGGAGCTCGAAAAGGCCTGGGTGGACATGATGCGAGCACGGCAGGCAGGACACGAACTCCTTCACCGCGTTCTCGGGATTCGGTTCGTCGGGCGAAAGTCCAATGCCGTGTTCGGAGAGCTGACACTGCGGCCTGAGATGCGCGGACGCGCTTCCGGCTTCGGGGCCAGGATGCCTTCGATGCGCTTACTCATCGCCCTTGCCCTCCTTCTCTTGTTCCAAGGCCACAAAGGTGTCGAAATCACTCTGGAAGAGCCTGTCCTGAATCACCCGGTATTTTTCAAACTCGCCCGCCGCATGCTCCTTCGCGATCTCGGCGCTGATGCGCCCGGCGTCTTTCAGCACCTCCCGCTCATCGGCAGAGAGGAAGATGTCCAGCCGCCTGGCCCAGTCCTCCATCGTCATCGGCACGCGGCGTTTGGCGCGGCTTTCCGCCAGTTCGAGGTAGGCGTTCACGATGCGGCCCAGGTCTTCGAGCTCCGCCTCCGTCAGGTAGTTTTTGGCCACCACCACATCGCTTTTCAGAATCTTGCCAGTCGGTGCCTTGGCCCAGGTCGTCAGGCCCATGCGCTCCTTCTGGTGATCCGCGCGCTTCACGATCAGCTCGGCGGCAGTGTGACCATGCACGGCGTAGTGCATCTTGTTCTGCACCTTGGCGAAGAACTCCAGGGTGATCGCCGCCTCCCGGTCGTAATCCATCGCCGTGGCATAGATGTCGGCGATCTTCTGGTAAAAGCGCCGCTCGGAGAGGCGAATCTCCCGGATCTCCTCCATCAGGCGCTCGAAGTAGTCTTCATCGAGAAAGGCGCCGTTCTCCATGCGCTTCCGGTCCATCACGTAACCGCGCAGCGTGTAGTCACGCAAGACACCCGTGGCCCATTGCCGGAAGGCCGTGGCCCGCTTTGAGTTCACGCGGTAGCCGACGGCAATGATCGCATCCAGGCTGTAGTGCTTGATCCGGTAGTTTTTGCCGTCGGCGGCAGTTGCTAAGAAAATCTTAGCAACTGAATCTTCCGCCAGTTCCTCCCCGGCGAAGATGTTTTTCAGGTGCATCAGCACGTTTTCAGGCGTCGTCTCAAACAACTGCCCGATGTGCTTCTGGGAAAGCCAGATCGTGCCGTCCTGCACCCGCACCTCCACGCCATCGCCGCCCGTCTGGTAGGCGAAGGTCAGAAACTCCGCCGTGCTGTTGCGGAGACGCAGGGTGTTGGGTGATTTCTTTTTCGGCATGGGCTTCTACCCGTCTAGGTTTTCGGGGCGGGGATGGGGTTATTCATCATGGCTGTCGTCGAGGTTCATCGGCCTGACTTGAGACTCGATCAAAGCGGCGGCATCCCCGAGAGGCAAGCAAGATGCATGGAGGAGGATGGAAATTCGGAAGGTGGATGGTTGAGGGTTGATGGACAGGAGGCAGGTGGGTAGGGCGCTTGGTCCTCCAAGCGCCGCTGTGGAAGGCTCCTTGGCTTCGTTCATCTCCTTGGGTCTGCGAGGTCTCTTGGCCCAGCGGAGGCGGCTGGGGGACCAGCCGCCCTACCTTATTCCCACCCAGCCCTCCTAGAACCCTCACTCGGAGAGTGATGGCTACTGCACTATCTGCTTGCATTCCCGGAGATTAATCCACCCGGTCAAGGCATGAGCATGAAACATCGGTCGGTGGTTTATCGGCATCATTTGAAGGCCTGGGTGGACATGATGCGGGCGCGGCAGGCAGCGGCGAGCGAACCCTGGAGGGCCGACGAGGCGTCGGCTTTGGATCCATCGGGTGCTGATCAGTCGTCGGCGACGTTCCCAGATTTCAATGCCGACGAGGCGTCGGCACTCCATGGTTTGAGCCATTTTGAGCCATGGGTGAGCCATCAGAAAAGGGGCGTATTTCCTTTAACGACAACGGTTTACGACCCATTTTTGATCGAAAAGGGGCCGAAAATGCAAATGCTCTACAAAAGGCATCAAATGGCTCAGGCAAAGCCTGTGCCAGGGAGGAGGTCTGAGGCGCGGTGCGGGATGGCCGACGGGGGCGTCGGCGCTGCGCTAGACGTCGAGCTCGGGTTTGAAGTCGGCGGCGTGGTAGGAACTGCGCACGAGGGGGGCGCTGGCGACGTGACGGAAGCCTTTTTTGCGGGCGATTTCCTTGTAGTTTTCGAAGGTGTCCGGGTGGACGTATTCGATGACGGGGAGGTGCTGGGGCGAGGGACGCAGGTATTGGCCGAGGGTCAGGACGGTGACATCGTGCTCCAGGAGGTCGTCCATGGCCTGAAAGAGTTCGACTTCGGTTTCGCCCAGGCCGAGCATGAGGCCGCTTTTGGTGGCGCACTTGGTGCCGAGGTCCAGGGAGATCTGTTTGGCGCGCTTCAGCACCTTGAGGCTGCGATGGTATTGGGCACGGCTGCGGACGAGGGGGGTGAGGCGCTCGACGGTTTCGAGGTTGTGATTGAAGATGTGCGGTCGGGCCTTCATCACGACGTCCAAGGAGTCTTCCTTCTCGTTGAAGTCGGGCACGAGGATCTCGATGGTGATGTGGGGGACGGCTTCGCGGACGGCCTCGATGGTGCGGGCGAAGTGCTCTGCACCGCCATCGGCGACGTCGTCGCGGGCGACGGCGGTGATGACGACGTGGTTCAAACCGAGGCGCTTGGTGGCGGCGGCGACGCGCTGGGGTTCATCGGCCTCCAGGGCGAAGGGCTTGGCGGTCTTGACGGCGCAGAAGCCGCAGGCGCGGGTGCAGCGGTCACCGGCGATCATGAAGGTGGCGGTGCCCTGACTCCAGCATTCCCAGCGGTTCGGGCACTGGGCCTCTTCGCAGACCGTGTGCAGTTTCAGATCGGAAATCAGGGACTTCGTGCTCCAGAAGACGGGGTCACGGGGCAGCTTCACACGAATCCATTCGGGCTTCTTTTCCGTGTGCAGAGCGGGATCAATTTTGCAGGCCATGTCAGGTGCTACGAATGGCCGGAATTGGCGGAATGGCAAATGCTGAATGGGCCTTGGCACAGGTCCGGGCGCGGGGGGCATGGGAGCGATGCCTTGCAGAGGGGCGAAAAGCGGTCTTCATGGGGTATGTCTCTGCGCCGTGGCACCTGGGCTTTTTTGGCTCTCTTTTTGATCCTCCTGGTCGGGATCATCGTTCCCTTTGTGATTTGGGGTGAGGGTTTTGACTCCGCTTTGAGCCTGGAGGGGACGCGGATGTGGATGGAGGGCTATGGCCGCTGGGCTTGGGTGGCGGGTATGGGACTGCTCATGGGGGACATTGTTTTGCCGATCCCCAGCACGGTTGTGATGTCGGCCATGGGCTGGATGTACGGCTGGCTGTTGGGAGGGCTAATTGCCTCGGCAGGTTCTTTTTTATCCGGCCTGCTGGCCTATGGCCTGTGCCGCTGGCTGGGGCGATCCGCAGCACGGTGGATCGCAGGGGAGGAGGGGTTGCAGCGGGGGGAGGCCCTCTTCTCGCGGCACGGTGGCTGGTTGGTCGCCGTTTCACGTTGGACCCCTGTTTTACCGGAGGCGGTGGCCTGTCTGGCAGGGCTGGTGCGGATGCGCTGGCAGGTGTATGTTTTCGCCCTGGCCTGCGGGTCGTTGCCGCTAGGTTTTGCCTTTGCTGGCATCGGTCATCTGGGGGTATCCAACCCCGGCTGGGCCATGGCTCTCAGTGCCGTGATGCCCGTGCTGATGTGGGGCCTGATGTGGAAACATTTGGTTAGGCCAAATCCACCCGAGTGACCAATCCACCCGGATGGAATTCAACGAAACCCTGTGTGTGATTTAACCGAGATGAGCAAGCACCTTCTCAACCGTCGCTTCGACCGTAAGCCCGTGCTTTTTCCGCAGGATCGCCGGTGTGCCGTGCTCAACGAAAGCATCCGGCCAGCCGACACGCACCACGGGTGTGGTAATGCCTGAGGTCGAGAGCTGCTCGATCACCGCGCAGCCAAAACCGTTCATCAGCACATGATCTTCCAGCGTGCAGACCACCTTGACCTTCTTGGCGTAGGTTTCGATCACCGCATTGTCCAGAGGCTTGATCCAGCGTGGATTGATGAGCGCCACGGAGTAACCTTTGGCCTCCAATTCTTTTTTGGCCAGCTCGGCAGTGGCAAACATGTCCCCGAGAGCGATGAGCGCGACATCGTTGCCATCTGCGACGACTTCAGCTTTGCCAATCTCAAGCAACTGCGGCTTGTTCTTGGGAGTGACGCCTGGTCCGTTGCCACGCGGGTAACGAATGGCGATTGGTCCCTGATCGTAATTGGCCATGGTCCAGAGCATGTCCACGAACTCGTCTTCATCCTTCGGCTGCATGTGGATCAGGCCGGGGATGCCGCGCAGGTAGGCAATATCGAAGAGGCCATGGTGGGTCGGGCCGTCATCGCCGCTGAGGCCGCCACGGTCCATGCACAGACGCACGGGGAGATGCTGAATGGCCATGTCGTGAAGGATCATGTCCACAGCACGCTGCATGAAGGTGGAGTAAATGGTCAGGAATGGACGCAGCCCCTGCACGGCCATGCCGCAGGCAAAAAGAGCCGCATGCTCCTCGGCGATGCCGACATCAAAATAACGCTCGGGTATCTCCTTCTTGAATGCCATCAGCCCAGTGCCGCCAGGCATGGCCGCCGTGATGGCGACGATCTTTTGATCTTCCTTGGCAAAGTCCGTGACTGTGCGGGCATAGATCTGAGAATAGGTCGGTTTATCCGTGGCCTGGACTTCACCGGTCTCGATGTTGTATTTACCGAGGCCGTGAAACTTGCCCGGATCATCCAGGGCCGGTTTATAACCGCGGCCTTTCTCCGTGAGAATGTGGAGAATGACAGGCTCATTTTGAGTCTTCAAAAACTCAAAGGTCTGGATCAGCAACGGCAGGTCATGACCATTAATGGGGCCGTAATAACGGATGCCAAACTCCTCAAACAGCGTGCTGCGATTGTGCGCCCCTTCACTTTGAGGAAGCAGCAGTCCCTTGGCCGAATTTTCCACGCGCTCTGCAAGCTTGCGGGCACCACCGCCGAGCACAAACTCGACAAACTTGGCCGCCTTGTCATGCAGATTGGCAAAGCCGGGGTGAGTGGCGATGGTGTTGAAGTATTTGGCGATGGCGCCGACGTTTTTATCGATGCTCCACTCATTGTCATTGAGCACGGTGATGAGCCGCTTGGTGTGAGAGGAAATGTTGTTCAGAGCCTCAAACACGGGACCGCAGGTAAAAGCGGCGTCGCCGGAGACACAGACGACATGCTCATCCGTGCCCTTCAGGTCACGTGCTGTGGCCATGCCCAGCGCAGCCCCGAGGGCCGTGCCTGCATGACCGGCACCATAACAATCGTGCTCACTTTCACTGCGCAGGAGAAAGCCGTTCAGCCCCTCATACTGGCGGATGGTGTGGATCTTATCCCAACGGCCTGTGAGCATTTTATGGACGTAACCCTGATGGGCCACATCAAAGACAAACTTGTCCTTGGGCGTGTCAAAAACACGATGAAGAGCAATCGTCAGCTCGACCACACCCAGGTTGGGACCGAGGTGCCCGCCTGTCTGGCTAAGGGTTTCGATGAGAGTGGCGCGGATCTTTTCGACAAGCACGGGCAGCTTGTCCAGCGGCAGGGCTTTGAGATCAGCAGGGCAGGTTATGTCAGGCAGGGTGGTATCCACGAGGTATCAAAAAAGTCGGATGTCGTCAGTGTCGTCTTGGGCCTCAGCAGGCTTCTTTTTGCGGGCAGGGGCAGCAGCGGGCTTGGCTTTTTCCTCCATGACCTCGGCAGTGGCAGGGTCAAAGGCGGCGACGGTGGCCTTGCCCTCGGCATCTGCCGTGATGATCTCGATGCGGCGGCGGGCCACCTCGATGCGCTGACGGCAGACCTTCAGCAGCCCCATCCCTTCTTCATAGCTGGACACCATTTCATCCAAGGGCATGCGCTCCCCCTCCATCTGCATCACGATTTCCTCCAGGCGGTCCATGGCCTGTTCAAAGGAAGTTTCGGATTGGTGGGTGGCGCTCATGCGAGGGTGATCAAAGGGCGCGCATTATCAGGACACAGACAGCAGCCGCAAGTAGGAAAAACCACAGTCGTGAAGAAGACGAAACCCATCTTGATTCATTTTCAGACTGTTCTTATGCTACAGGAACCATGAAACACAGCCTATCCTGCCTCACTTTTTTATTCATCGCAGGTCTGACCAGCCTGAAAGCCAACCCCGAAGTGCCCACTGCCGTGGCGCAAAGTTTCGGCACCGCCATTTCTGATGGACTCTTATTGATCAAGGGCACCGGCACCACGGCAGAGCCGACCGAGTGGACGGCCTATGCACGCGATGCTTTCCGCGCAGCCGACATTCTGCGAATCTCCGTGAAGCTCGACGGGGCCGCCTGGAAAGCCAGCCCGGCAGGCGCAGGCACACGCGTGCTGGACCGCGTGCCCTCCCGTCCCATCGATTTCAAAAAGCTCCTCTACCGCAGTGCAGATGCCCGAGTCGCCGCCTCAAAATCCGCCGCACTCGCCCAGACCACCTTCGCCAGCATTGACTATCAATTGGCGGCCAATCCCGAAACCGGCACCCCTGAATGGGGACTGGCCTTGAAGGATGGCACCGGCTATGAGGTGGGCTTCGTCGTCGTTTCCGCCCAGACCGGTGCGGTCAGCTTTCAAGATTGGTCCCCACGCGTGCCATCTACCGCCGATAGCGCAGGTAGTGAAGGTGAACAGGCGGCCCGTGCTGTGAAACGCACTGCTCGGAAGGCCTGGAACTGGACGGACAATGCGCGCAAAGAAACCCGTGGCTTTTTCCGCGAGCTATTCCGTTGATTGGCAGAGGATTGGCAAAATCATCCTATTTTTTGCGGACTTCCCTTGTGACGATTTTGTCTCAGCAGGTTTCTTTTATGCAACTTAGAGGTTAAACCTGTTTTTACATCTTGACGCCCCTCGTGAAGGTCAGCATTACTGGGGTGTTCTTGTCCCTTTAGGTCGGAACGCATCAGTCCTTCTCCCGAACACCTCTCAAGCCGTTATGATTTACGGAGTCCTCTCTTATTCACAAAACGCTCTGCGCCCTTTCCTGGTCGCTCTTTTACTTTCCGCTGTCGCAGCCGAAAGCCAGGCCCAGGTTTCCCTGGATTCTCCAGCCGCCTCAGGTCGTAAGATCGTTCGAGAAGTCGATGTTGTTTTTAAAGGCCCTGCCACAATGGACCCGGCACGTGTGCGTGCTCAGATGTCCACACGCGAAGGCGAGCCCTACACGGACGAATCCGTGGAACGCGATTTGCGCACTCTGTATGCCACGGGTGCTGTGGAAAACGTCGATATCCAGGCTGTGAATGTGGCAGGCGGAGTCCGTGTCGTTGTCACCATCTCAGGCCGTGGCGGTATCGGTGAAATCGGTTTCCTTGGAAACGCCGCTTTCGACAACGACAAGCTACGCAAGGAAATCGAAGTCAAGGTGGGCGATCCTGTGGATGACGCCAAGTTGACCGCCGCCCAGCAAAAGATCCTGGAGCTCTACACGAAGAAAGGTTTCTCTGATGTTTTGGTGACCTACGATGTCACTCCCTCTAGCAAAGAAGGTTTCTCCAGCGTGCTGTTCAAAATCGAAGAAGGTGGTCGAGGTCTGATTGGCGATATTCGCTTTGAAGGCAACAACGCCATCAGCGATCGTAAACTCCGCGCCAAACTCACCTCCAAGGAAAAGACCTTCTGGCGTCTTTGGGGTAAGGCAGGCAAGCTGGACAATCAGGCCGTCCTTGAAGATGTGCAAAAGATCGAACAGGCCTATCAGGACGAAGGTTATGTCTATGTGAAGGTCAGTTATCGCCGTGAGACGGAGAGCGATACCAAGGTGGCCCTGGTCTTTGAGATCACCGAAGGCAACAAATACGATGTGGCCGCAGTTGCCATCGAAGGCATCACTATCTTTTCCCAAGATGAACTGACCCCAGCTATTTTGACAGAAGCCGGTTACGCGTACTCCGGCACGGATGTGCGCGGTGATGAAAAGATGATTCAGGATTATTATGGCTCCCGTGGCTATGCAGACGCTCGTGTCGAAACCCGTCTCTCCGATGCGGGTCCAGGCCTCCTGAACGTGACCTACAGTGTCTATGAAGGCACGAAGTCCTACATCCGTAAGGTGAACATCAGCGGCAACATGAAGACCAAGGATGAAGTCATCCGCCGTGAGTTGCCGATGTCTCCCGGAGACGAGCTGAACACTGTCCAGCTTGAAACCGCCCAGACACGTCTGGAAAACCTCAACTACTTCGAAACCAAAGGCGAGGCCAACCCCCTCACCGTTCGTCCGGTCTCTACTGAAGTGGACGGCTTCAAGGACATTGAGGTCAATGTGACTGAGAAGCCTACAGGCTCGGTGAACTTCGGTGCCGGTTTCAGCTCCATCGACAGCATCGTCGGTTTCGTGGACGTAACTCAGACCAACTTTGATATCTCCGACTGGGGTGACTTCCGTGGTGCAGGTCAGCGTTTCAACATGAACATCCGCTACGGCCCACGCCGCCAGGACTTCAATCTTTCCTTTACCGAGCCTTGGTTCCTGGGCCAAAAGCTCTCCCTCACGACCGAGCTGTTCTATCGTAACATGTTCTACCTGTCTCAGGCCAATCGTTATGAACAAACCAATGCCGGGATGTCCGTCGGACTCCGCAAGCCTATCGGTGAGCACGCTTACTTTGAGACCACCTATACCCTCCAGAACATCAATCTGGACGTTCAGGAAGATGAAAACCCAACTCAACTCATCCGCAACGAAGACGGTGAGTTCATTCAGAGCAAAGTGGATTTCGGTTTCGTTCATGACACCCGCGACAGCGTGTTCATCACCCGCAAAGGTCACAAATTCGAGGCCGGTCTTATGGCTTCCGGCCTGGGTGGCGATGTCGAAGTCTGGGGTGCCAACATCGGCGGTCAGCAGTATTTCTCTCTGCCGGGTGACACGATCCTGAGCTTCGAAGGAATGGCCCGCATGGTGGACGGCTGGGGCAACTCCGACGGTGGCAACGGCGACGTGCCCATTTTTGAGCGCCTCTTCCTTGGCGGTGCCAATAACCTTCGCGGTTACGATTTCCGTGAGGCTGGTCCTAAGGATGACAGCGGTGAGCCCATCGGCGGTAACATTTCACTGTACGCTAGCATCGAATACTCCTTCCCTATCATTGAAAAGGTGCGCGGCGCTATTTTCTACGACGTCGGTTACATACAGACTGATCTGACAGCGAAGAGCGGCAACACCACCGCCACGTCCGACATCAAGAACGGTGGCCCGATCGTCGGTGACGGTGAAGTTTATTCCAACGTTGGTATCGGTTTGCGCATGTTCTTGCCTATCGGACCGATCCGCCTTGATCTCGGCCTTCCTCTTGTGAAGGATGACTTCACGGGTGACAGCCCTCGCTTCCAGTTCAACATGGGCTACAAGTTCTAATCCCCCTCGGACAAATTTAACAAATACCTTTTTCGGTTCTCTTTTACACGCCTCTATGATTCGCCTTCTGACTTTAGCCCTCCTGACCGCCAGCATGACAGTTGCCAGCGCCGCCGACATGAAATTCGGTGTCGTGGACATGTCCAAAGCCTTCGCTGAGTTCTACAAAACCAAAGACGCTGCCGTTGGATTTAAGGCCAACGTGGACAAGGCTCAAAAGGAAATGAACACTCTTTGGGTGGCCTACAAAGACCTGACCACGGACATGACCAAACTGCGTAAAGAGGCCAGTGATCCAATCATGACGCCTGATGCTCGTGCCAAAAAGGCGGCTGCCTTTGAGGAAAAGGGCAAGGAGCTCCGTGAACTTGAAAAGAGAATCGGTGAAGATCAGAATCGCCGCTCCGGTCAGTTGAAAGAAGAAGACGTGAAGATCCGCCGTGGCATTTACGACGAAATCCTCGTCGTCGTCCGTGAAAAGGCGAAGACCGAAGGTTTTGACTTCATCTTCGATAAGTCGGGCATGAGCCTTTCCACCGTTCCGGTGCTTATCTACTACAAAGACGCTGTGGATATCACCGATCAGATTGTGGTCGAGCTCAACAAGACCGCAGGGGCTGCGGCACCTGCAACCAAGGCGGAAGAGCCCAAGAAGCCTTAATTCTCGTTTAAACAATCTGGGCACGCCGAAGAAATTCGGACGTGCCCTTTTTTCTGTTCAATGCATGAGCACATCCATCACGCACCAACATTTGGCTGAACTTGTCGGTGGAGAACTCACTCAGGGAGACCCTCAAGGAATTGTCACGGGGCTGAATTCCATTGCTGAAGCATCGCCTGGAGAAGTCACCTTTTTGGGCAACGACCGCTACCTCAATGCCTTGCGCACTACTCAGGCAACCGTGGTCCTGGTAGCCCCGAATTTTGCAGAACCTTTGGAAGGTATCGCCCTCATCCGTGTGGAAAATCCGACCCTGGCCTTTTCCACCGTGATCCGGTATTTTGGGCCACCTTCACGTGAATTTCGGCCCGGCGTGCACCCTTCGGCCGTCGTGGCCGGCTCTGCCCGATTCAATCCTGAGTTTGTCTCCATCGGTCCCTGCGCAGTGATCGAGGAGGATGTCGAAATCGGCGATGGCACCGTTGTCCATGCAGGGGTCTTTATCGGTCACGGTGCCCGGATGGGCCAGGATTGTGTGCTTCACGCGAATTGCACCATCAAGGATCGCACGCAGATCGGCAATCGTGTCATCATTCACAGCGGAGCGGCCATCGGTGCCGATGGTTTCGGTTACGAATTCACCCAGGGCCATCACAAGAAGATCGAGCAAGTGGGCATCGTGCAGATCGATGACGATGTGGAAATCGGCTCCTGCACCACGATTGATCGGGCACGTTTTGGCCGCACCTGGATCGGTGAAGGCACCAAGATCGACAACCTCGTCCAAATCGCGCACAACGTAGTCATCGGGCAGCATAGCATCATTGTCTCTCAGGTCGGCATCTCCGGCAGCACCAAGATCGGCAGCCGAGTCACCGTGGCCGGGCAGGTCGGCATCGCAGGTCATTTGGAGATCACGGATCAGGTCACCCTGCTCGCTAAAACAGGCGTCACCAAGAGCATCACCGAACCGGGTGCCTATACGGGCTTTCCCGCTAAGCCGCTCATGGAAGGCCGCCGCATACTCTCCGCCCCCTCCAAGATCCCAGAGATGCTGGAGCGCATCAAGGAGTTGGAGAAGAAGCTGGCGGCACTGGAGGCAAAGACGACGGCCTAGCATCCACCGCCTGGGCTGCCTGACCAAAGCGCAGCACGTAACCCAGCAGCGCCTTCATACGCCCTGTCTGGGTGAAGCGCCCGGTGACACGCCAGTTTTCAGACAGGTCATAGGTGGCCTGCACGCTGTCATTGCTGCGGTCAGCACCGGAGGGGTTGAAGGTCATGTTCAGACGTGGCGGTTCCTCCCGCACCACTTTCTTTTTATTGAAGGTCTTGCGGTAAAACTCGCTGATGAACAGGAAAGCCGCCCGTGTGGCTGCCTCTGAGGCCAAGTCGCCCGCAGAGCCATCGAGAGTCGTGCCTGTGGCGAGGAGTGTTACAATGTCCGGCTCACTGAGCGGCGGTGTGCTGGTGAATCGGGTCTTCGGATTGGTTGAGTCGCCATAGACATAGAGCGTGATGTCATTGCTGCCGATGCGGGAATCCCCACGAATGTCCAAGTCCGGGTCAAAGGGATGAGCCGGACGCAGAGTGATCACGCCTTTGGTGATCTTCACGACACTGAACGGCAGCTTCAATAACAGGCGGTCAATGTTGGCTGCCCCCGTCAACTGAGGCGCAGAACCACGACCGCTGAGCCGGACATCGGCAGAGATGGCACCATTGGCCAAGTTCCCCGAGATGAGCAACGGGTCACGGGTGCGCACCTTCAGGTCAAAAGTCCAATCTTTCAGCATGGGCGGTAAAGTCAGCTTGGCCTCGCTTCGGCTCGTATCAGGAGGCACAGGCGGAACATCGGCTGGCAATTTCAGCACAGGGAGCAAATCGATCTCCTTGAAAACACGACCACGCACCGCTTCCACCAATCCCGCCACCGTCGCTTGCTGCAAGGTGCCTCGGCAGGTAATATCCGCATTGGCCCGCAGTGAGGTCGTGGGATCACGAAACACCAGGGCTTCACGGGCCTCGACCTTCAGATCGAGCGCGGGATTTTGCGCATTGGTGATGTCCACACTCCCGCCCATCTTCACACGCCCACCCGCCAGCACTGCGGAGACATCCTCAATGTTGATGCGTTTGTCGGTAGCCCGAATCCGCGCCCGCACATTGCGCACGGAGGGCAGGTCAGGTTTGGCCCAGTTTACCTCCAGAATGTCCAGGTCCAGCCCGCCATTGATCACGGGTTTGCCAACCGTGCCGCTGACCTGAGCCTCCAGTTTAAACTTCGCGGGCACATTGCGGATCATGTCAGGCGCGTATTCACGCAGGAAACTGAGATCACTCTCCGGCATTCTCACGCGCACCTGAAGAGGCGTGCTATCGAGCGATGTCGGAGCCTTGATCACAGCGGCAATATCCAGAGGCACATCTCCTTCGATCGTCAGCGTTTGCAGAGGCGGCTGGGCCAGGGTCGTCAAGGTCTTCAGGCGCTTGTTCTCCAACTTCGTTTCGGAGCGGAAAGTCGCGGCCTGGAAAGCCTTCGGCCCCTGCGGGATCTTCATATCTTTGACCTCGACCCAGATCCTGCCCTGCGCAGTTTCCACTCGCCCATTGACCTGGATGTCCGCATTCAAGATCCCGGCAGGAATGTCCTTGATCCCCACCGCCGCCAGGATCTCATGAAAGCGCAGATCCTTGGCCGTAATCGCCACCTTCATGGGCTGACCGTTAACCACTTCAGGCTGCATCAGATCAAAGGGGGCAAACACGGTGCCGTTCAGCAATTCCGTCTTGTTTTGCCACACTTTCAGTTCGGCCAATTGAGCCTGCCGGTCATCCACAGTGCCCATCACCGCCAGACGCCAGGGTCCGAGCGTCGCCTCCAATTTTTTCAGGTCAGCGCGCGTGCCTTCAAATGTGGTCTCCAGTGAAACAGTCGCCGCCTCAGGCATGGCCGCCGTGCGCACGGTGGTAGCATTCATTTGCAGAGTTCCCTGACACAGCCAGGGCTGAAGCTGACCCACCACCTGGAGGTCACTGCTCAAAGCCCCGCTTTCGATCACAGGCGAACCACCGGCCTTGAGGAAAGCATTCAGGCTCTTCAGTTGCGTGAGGCCGATGTCGCCCTGCGCCGTGAAGGAAAAGGGGGCCTTAAGATCCAGGTGGCCAGTCAGGTCAATTGCATTCGGCGCATCCAGACGCACGCTGCCCACCTTCAGCACGGCGCGTCCATCCTGCACCTGCGTCTGAATATCCACCTGCTGAAGCTTCCCATCGCCATAGCTCGCCTCATCCAGCTTCAGGGTCATCTCAGCCAGCACCCGGCTGTATTCCTGTGCACTGACATCCTGCACATTGAACTGGGCCTTCCCCTGGAGGTTCAGACTTCCCTTCACCGGCTCCGGCGGCGCGGGCAGTCCCGTGGTGCTCATCAGAGCGGCGGGATCAGCCACCTGCATCTGCCATGTGACATCCACCGGCATCGCCTCATTCATCTGCATGGTCGTCTTCAGGCTCAGGGTGTTGCCAGCGCCTAACTCCAAGGATGGAATTTCGAACTGCGCCTGCTTGCCATCCAGGGCAAAGACACTGCGCAGCATCGGCAGCTTGTAAGTTTCAAAGGCCAGCGTCTCCCCCTCGATTTTACCCTCGGCCTTGGTCGCGGTCGGTCCGATGCCTGCTGCCGTCGCATTCAGAGAGATCAGGCCGGACACAGGCGGCGGTTGGTCCAAAAAGTCCGTCGCTTGCGGCAGACGTGCCTGCACCTTCGCTCTCCAGGGCATAGTGGCCCAATCCTTGGCCTCCTGCGGCAGCGTGGCCTCGGCGGTCAGTTCCAGGCGATTTTCCTTGCGCACGACTTGCACGGACTTCACCTCGGCTTTGCCCTCCTTCACCGTTGCCGTGGCCGTGATCGCATCCACCTGTGCCCCGGCGGTGCGCAGGTTGGCCAAGCTGAAGGAAAAGTCCACCTCCAGGTCGGTCGGGCGGGACGGATCGCCCTCCGCCAGCACATCCAGCGTGCCTTGGTCAAAAGCCACCTCTTTGGGCAGACCCAGCATGTGCAATTCCTCAGATCTCAGGTCGCGCCCCTGCGCCGTGGCCTTGACTCGCAGCGGTGGTTTCAATAAACCGGAGGCCTCTGCCTGCACCTCAAAGCTGGCCGCACCCAGTTTCACCAGCAAATCCACCACTGTTAAGTTATCCTCCTGCCAGAGCCCTTGCAGGTCCACGGCCAGCCTCTCCAAGATCACTGCTTGCGGCAAGGACAGATTCTGGATCGTCACCCGCCGTGGTTCCCAAAGCACCTGCGCCTTCAGCCCCTTCAAGGCCAGACCGCCCGGCTCCTGACGCAGTTCCAGACATTCAAAAATCCCCGGCATGCCTTCGCCGATCTGTAGCGTTAATCCCCGGATGATCAGGCGGCTACCATCCGCCAGGGTCACGCTGGCGTTCACATTGCGGATGTCCACCGTGCGCGGCCAAACAATGGGCGGCATTTCACCTGACTTCTTGTTAGGCTGGACCGGAGCCTCAGTCACCTCTCCGGCGGGCATTTTACGCAGATCCACCTCAGCCTCTAAATCATGCACCGTTACCCGGTTCACCGCATGCTCAAAGTCTCCGTTCTTCAAAAGCCGCCAGTCATAGCTCGCGCTCAGCTCACCAATCTTGGCCTTGGGTAGCCAATGATCCTCTCCCCCGCCCGTCTCGACATCCTCCAGCTTAAAATCCCCCCAAAGAGAACCGTCCACCTGCCAGCTCAGCGGCAAATTCAGCTTTGCGGCGGCCTTGGGACCGATCCAACGAATCGTTGCAAGGAGGATGGGCCGATGAAACACCGCCAGCCCTGCAAGCAGCAGCACCGTGACAATCAACAACCGCCGACACCATTTCCAGAAACGGCGCCGTGGAGGCAATGACGGGGGCGACTGCGACACATTCCTCCCATGCCGGAGAAATGCCACACCTGCAAGGTTCAGTCGGCGCGGAAGAAAGGTTTTCATTCGATAGTGCGTTCGCCTTCGATGCGCCTCGCTTCCCTTTGCCTTCTGTTGCTCTCCCTTTCATCCGTCCGGGCGGACATGATGAAGGACACCACGGTCAAGTTTCCTGAAAAGGGTGCCCTACCCTCCAAGTTCCCGCCGGATCTCAAAGTCCCCAAAGCCGTCACCCCGGAGGAGGGCTGGAGCATCAGTGAGAATCCCGTGCGCAGCCTGGAGCAAATCCGCGCCATCCAGGCCGTCATGCCGCCGGGAAAAATGGAGCCTGCCAAGCCGGATTGGGCGCATCTGCCAAGCACGCAAAAAATCCTGACCGAAGGGGGCAAACTGCACATCCTGGGCGTGGGTGACAGCATCGTGGCAGACACCATGCGCTCGGGCTGGGTGGCACTCTTGCGCGAGGCCTATCCTAAGGCGCAAATCACCGCGCATCTCTCGATCCGTGGCAGCACCGGTTGCTGGTTTTACAAAGACGAGGACCGCGTGGCCAAGCACCTAGCACCGCTCAAACCTGATCTGATCTTCATCGGCGGCATCAGCCAGCGCGGCGATATCGACGCCATCCGCACGGTCATCCGGCAGTTCCGGGCCAAGCTGCCCGAGGTGGAAATCCTGCTGGCCACCGGGGCCTATGGCACGGCAGATCCACGCGTGCCGGAGGAACTGTTGAAGTCTCAGCACACGACCATGAACGCCTATGGCATCGCCCTCAAGGATTTGGCGCGTGAAGAGCGCTGTGCCTTTCTAGATTTGACCACCCCCTGGGCGGCTTACATCAACTCATCTGGTCTGCATCCCCACGCTTTTTATCGTGACCGGGTCCATGCCAATGCTGAGGGCGAGCAAATCCTGGCCAAGATTTTCCTCAGCTTCTTCCGTCAGCCTTAACGAAGAGAATCATAAGCCGCCTTCACCTGCCAGCCCGTGGCTTCCAGCGCTTTGCGGGCTTCCTCAGGGGTGCGATGGGTGAGTTGCACGAGGATGCGGATGGCACGGTCGCGCAGCTTCACGTTGGAGGGGTTCAGGTCCACCATGAGGTTGCTGATCACCTTGCCCACCTTGGTCATGGCCAGGGTGGTGATGATGTTCAGAACCAGTTTCGTGGCGGTGCCGGACTTCAGGCGGGTGGAGCCGGTCAGCACCTCGGCGCCGACATTGGGGATGATCAGCACCTGCGGTTTCCAGGCCGGGTCCGCGATCTTTTTCACCGCATCACGCATGGCCGGATTGAAGCAAAGCAGGGCGGTGAAGGCCCCGCGTTGATTGGCCTCATGGAGGGCACCCCAGACAAAGGGCGTGCGACCACTGGCGGCGATGCCGATCAGCACGTCCTTCGGGCCTAACTGACGATGCTCAATAGCCGTCGCTCCGGCCTGGGCATCGTCCTCGGCCCCTTCCACGGCGCTCCACAGGGCCTGGCGGCCTCCGGCGATGATGCCCTGCACCTGCTCGCGTGGGGCACGGAAGGTGGGCGGGATCTCGCTGGCATCCAGGACACCGAGACGACCGCTGGTGCCCGCTCCGGCATAGAAAAGACGACCGTCGTTTTGAAAGGCTTCGACGACCTTTTGCACCACCTGGACGAGGGCGCGTTTCTCTTTCAGGATGGCGGCGGGGATTTGGGAGTCTTCACTGAGCATCAGCTCGATGCCCTGGCCTAACGACAAGTGATCCAATCTGAGCGAACGTGGATTGCGTGCCTCCGTGGGGGACTCCTTCAGCACGGCGAGATCGGCCACAGATGCAGGCAGGGTCAGCGGCTGCACGGGCCGGGCCGCCGCCTTCACGGTTCCACGTCCGGCATTGACCACACCTTCCGCCAGCTTCACCGCCCCCCAGACGGAGGGCCGCTCCAAAGGCATCACCTTCGCTTTGCCCCAGCAGGCCTTGATGCGGCGGGTGACATCGCGCATGAAACCGGGGTTTCTCAGCATGACCCCGCCATTGAGGACGAACTCGACGGGCGTCCCGCTGGGCACCAATTGGCAGGCGCAGGCACAGGCGTCCTCGGCCAGCATGACGGCGGAATCGGTGAGGATCTTTTTTGCCAAACGGTCCCCGGTTTGCGCCACGGCAAAGACGGTCACGGCCAGGTTGGCGATCTCCGTCTTCGTGGCATGGACGGACCAGGGGATGAGCTGGTCAGGCTCGTTAAACATCAGCGCATTGAGAATGGCGACGCCCAGTTTGCCCATGCGACCACGATGATCCAGATCCGCCATGACAGCACGGAGCGCACGCAAGCCGATATCGCAAGAGCTGCCGCGGTCCCCAATGATGTGGCCGCGTCCGCCCACCTTCCCTGTTCGGCCGTCCGGCGTGCGGCCAAAGCAACAGGAGCCGGTGCCGCTGAGCACCAGGATGCGCGGCAGGGATTGCTTCGACTCCGGCGCGGCGGCCAGGGCGGTTTCCAGATCGTTCGTGGCCACGCAGGGGATGGATGGCCAAACACGGGCCACCGTTTTGGCCAGCCGCTCTTGGTCCAAATGCGTGCGCGCCCCGGCCAGCCCGATGCCGATGGCCTGCGGCACATGCGTCAGGCGCTCGGCAATGGAGCGGAGGTGCCAGCGCAGTTCGCGGTCGGTCATCAGGGACAGGACGGCAGGTCCGGTCTGGAAGTTCATCAGAGTCGTGCCCGCGCCATCCACCAGCCGCACGCTCGTGCGCGTGCCGCCGCCTTCGATACCGAGAAGCACAGGCGGGACGGGGGTAGTGGGTGCAAGGGCAGCTTTCATGGGGCTTATCAGCTAGAAAATCCAATCTTACTCTCCGATCTGGGCTTTCCACTCGTCGGAGTTGCCTTTCAATTCCGGTGCATACATCGCCTCCACTTTGGTGGGCAGGGCGCTGAAGCGGCCGGGGATTTCGGCTTTCACGCGGTAGCTCAGGTTGTGGGTTCCACGAGGCAGGCGCTCGGCAAAGAAGGCGACCTTTTCATCGCGAAACTCCTTGTAGGAATACAGGCCTTCATAGCTCCAGCCGCTCTGGACTTCCACGGCTTCAAAACCGGCGGGCTTCATGTCCTCGATCAACACGTATTCGTAGTCGTTTTTACTTTCGATGCTGAGTTCCACTTCGATGAGGTCTCCGCTCTTGATCGGCGCATCACTGGCGATTTCTTCACGGCGATATTTCAGCCCTTGCTGCGTGACCACCTGGCCGCGTGACCCAGCCACCTGCTGGTCGGGTTTCTCTTCGATGAGCTTGTAGAACTTCCGGCGGGCTTTCACCTCCAGTCCGGCCGCAGGGATGTTGTCCTCCTGGGTGAAGACCGTCAGGTAGGCATTCGCATAAAGAGGGGATTCCCCCAGCTTGCGGAGTTCCAGGGTGTGCTCGCCGGTGGTGACCGCATCGCCTTCCAGAACGAGGGTGCCATCGAAGGTGAAGAGGTTTTCCTTGGTGATCTCCACCTTCTTGAGCGACTTGCCGTCCAGCAGCAGTTCGACGGTTTGCTGAGGATTCGATTCCCCGCTGGCTTTCACAAATGCGGCGAGGGCTTCGATGACCGCCGCCGTGTCCTTGGTGCTGTTCCAATAAGTGCCGTTGCGGCGGTTGTTAAGCAGGTATTTGGCGATGCGGGCTGCCGTTTCACCCTTGGGTTCTGCGGCGACGAGCAGACGCAGGAACGCGGCCTGGGTCTCGATGCTGTCCTCATACCAATACCACCAGCCACCACCTCCAGGCAGGTCCAGATAGGCTGTCTGGTTTTCATCGTCCTGCTTGAGGAACTGTTTCAAGTTCCGCAGGCACATGTCACGGCGCGCATCTTCCTCCAACGCATCACAGGTTAGGCCGAGCAGGGCCAGATTGTAGCGGGATAGGCCGGACCGTTTTTCATAAAGCAGGGCGCGCATGGCTTTGTCGCCCGCTTTGTATTCCACCAGCACATTGTGAATGAGAGCATCCAGGTTGTCGGGGGCCAGTTTGCGGTCCTTGGCTTTTTCCGGCAGGCGCAGGCGGCGGAGTTGCTCGGCCTCATGCTGGGTCAGCCAGTTCACGCCGTTGCGGATGAGGCCGTCATTGATGTCAAACCCAGTGCGCTCCGCTGTCTTGAGGCCGTGCAGGACGATGGCGGTGATGTGTGGGGAAGATTCGCGGCCGCCGGGAAACCAGCCCCAGCCGCCGTCGCTGTTCTTCATGGCCTCCAGGCGAGCGAGCCCGGTCCTGGCCATCTTTTTAACTTCGTCTTCATCGAAGACCGCCTCTTTGTTCGGCCGCTTCCACTGTTTGGCGCGCTCTTCGGGTTTGCCGATCTGCTGGGCGTTGAGGTTGGTGCGCTTGTCTTTGATGTCCTTCAAATTGACACCGAGATCCTTGAGCACGCCCAGGGTGATGACGGTGGGGACAAAACGGTTCAGCGTCTGCTCCGTGCAGCCATAAGGGTAGTCTGCGAGATAAGGAAGGGCATCCACCAGCGCCATGGCGAGTGTCGGTGAGTAACGCACCTCCAGGCGTGACTGCCCGGGTTTGCGTTCCGCCGGGACTTTCAGGGTGATCTTGCCGTTGGCCTGATCGGGACGGATGGCGAGGCTCCATGAATCGGTCTTGAACATGCCATGCGTGTAAGCCGGGAAGGTCATCTCCATGGCGTCGCTGTCCTTTTGAGCCAGGGCTTTGACACGGATCTTGGCCTCGCCCTCGCCGGTGACTTTGACACGCCAGTCGAAGCGCTTTTCCGAATGAGCTGGGATCTTGGCAAGGAGTGAGGGCATCTTGCCCTCATTGGATGAGGCCAGGATGGCCTCACTCCTTGTGAGCTCCAGCAAGCCTCCTTCGAGTTCCAGCACCGCCCTGACGTCCTGCTCCACATCCATCTCGTTGTGGACGTTGGCGGAGATAACGACCTCGTCCTTCTCGACAAAGAAACGCGGGGCCTGGAGTCGGACCATGAGATTCTTGCGCGTGATGACTTCCACCGTTGCTTCCCCCACCTGCGTTTGTGAACCCATGACCCAGGAGCGCAGCTTCCAGGTGGTGAGGTTGTCCGGCAGGGTGAAATTGAACTCGCCTTCGCCCTGGGCATCCGTAGTGAAATCGGCAACCCACACGGCGCTGTCGGCGAGATTGCTGCGGATCATGGGCTGCAGGCCGTCGGCTTCATCTGGTGCACTTCCATACAACACCACATCGGAGCCACCGGTTGCGATGGCTCCGGGTGCCGCCATCTCGGCCATGGGGGCGGCTGCGACGGCAGGGGCTATTTCAGATTTGCTCAGTGACCCTCGACGGACGGCACCGTCATCGAAACCTTCTTTTGTTTTACCAGTGAGAAAAGGTTCGGCATCATCCGGCACACTCCCGCCAAAGGCCCCCAGCATCTGCATCCAGACCTCGCCCTGTTTTCGCAGCCCTGTTTCCAGGGCCCGCAGCGAATCCTCCACCTGCGGATAGTGACTGCGTTTCCAGCCCCAGAAGAAGGGGCGGATGTCCTGCTGGTTGCTGCCGCCGGAGATGTATTCCAGGGCTTTGTCATAGGCGGTCAGGACGACCTTGCCGACGAAAGGTTTACCGTCCTGATCTTTGACCTTCACTTTGACCTTGGAACCCTGGGCCGGGAGATAGGTCTCGCTCTCCGGGGTCAGTTCCACGGTGGCGATGCGCTTCGTCGGCGGCACGATGATCTGCCGGGTGATCTGATGCACGCGGGCACTGCTCACCGTGTAAGCATCGAGAAACACATTCGGCTGATCGGCCTCGCTGAGGGTAAAACGATGCGTGGTACTCTTGCCCTCCAGTTTGATCCAAATCGGATCAGGATAAACGCCGTTCTGCGTGCGCAGGAACAGCGCCACGGTGCTGCCAGGGCGGTTGGTGTTCAGGGTGATCTCCACCTCTTCACCGGGGGCATACTCGTCCTTCTGGGTAATGAGTTCCAGGTCGTCAAAACGGAAGTCCTTGCCCTTATCGAAACCTTCGCCCCGCACGGTGACGAAGCTGATGCCTTCGATCTCATGGCCCGCCTCGTCCTTGAGCTTGGCGGACACACGATACTGGCCGCTGCGGGCGAAGGTGGCCTTCACCATCGTGGCTTCCTTGTCTTTCAAGGAGATGGCGGCTGTATGCACCGCTTCCTCACTCGGCTTGCCGTCCTTATCATAGGTGATGCGATAGAGGGTTAGGTCGCCTGTGGCCTTCACCTCGCGACCATCCAGCGTGCGGGCGTGGATGCGGATCTCGCCGTCTTCACCGGCCTGATAGTAGCCGCGGTTCAGAGACACATAGACCTCAAACGGACGCCTTGCCGCCAGGACGCTGCCCTTGCCAAAGATGGTGCGGCGGGACTGGTCGATGACTTCGGCCTCGATGCTGTAACGATGGTCTTCATCACCGTGCAGTTCCTTGGCCAGGGCGGTGTCGATCTTCACCGTGAAGGTGCCGTCGGCATTCAGAGGCGCTTCGCCTTCAGCCACCAGCTCCGGCGGATCGCTGTGCCAGCGCACCCAGGGATAACGAGGAATGCAAAAGCACCAGTTCTGCGCGCCGGGATACCAGGAGTAATAACTGGCCCGCCACCCGTAACCTTCGCCAAAGAGCCAGTCCCAGCGGCCCATGGGAAACCAGCGCTCCGTGTGCGCACTGCGCTGCACCTTGTATTTCACCTTCCCCTGCTTCACCGGGCCGCCGAAGTAATAGTCGGCCTTCACCTTGACCTCGAAGCTGTCTCCCAGCGCCATCGGTGTCGTCGGAGCATCCACTTTCACCTCAAACTCCGGCTTCTTGTATTCCTCCACGCGGAAGCTGTGGTGGCCCAGGTATTCTTCGCCATGGAGCGGTCTGTTTGCCACCATGTCGATCTCGTATTCCCCCAGCGTGGCTTCGTCATCCAGGATCAGCACATCGTCGATGGCTCCAGAATCATCGGCCTTGTAATCCTTCTCCAGCAGCTTTTCTCTCATCGGGTTCCTGATGGTCACCTTCAGATTGGCTCCGGCAAACTTGTTGGTGTCCAGCTTCGGATCATACCCCACCTTGCGGGCCCAGGCCTTCCACTTCACCTCCTGGCCCGGACGATAAACCGGACGGTCCGTGATGGTGTAAAGCCGGGTCTGGTTTGCAAAACCGTTGTCAGGAGCGTCGAATGGATCGTGAGAGGAAAAGTAAAAACGCTCAAAGCCCAGGCAGGCCAGTTTGCCCTCCAGCGCAGTCGCCAGGACCAGCCATTGGTAGTCGTTCACCTTCGCGTCCTCCGCCTTCACCTGGCCCTGCTCATCGGACGTGAGCTGAAAGGTCTTGAAGCTGTAAACGAGCTTCGGACGCTGCCGCAGAGTGCCGTCTTTCCACTCCTGCTTGTAACCGAAAAACTTCACCGTCGCTCCAGCCACGGGTGCGCCTGTCGCGGCATCGGCGATGAAATAATGCCCCGCTTTCATCTGCCGGGTCTTCACGATCACGAGACTTTCCAGCCACAGCAGAGCACGCGTCTTGCTGCCGCCTTCAAAGCTGCCCTCCACCATCCAGGCCCCGGCTTCTTTCAAAGGCGTGGTCACCTCCACCCGGCGGTCCCAGTGGTTTTCACGCGGCTTCAGCTCCTGCTCCCAGGTCGCGGTGACCGGCCACAGATACTTGTCACCGCCTTCTTCCAGCAGACGCTGGCCGATGGATGAAAGATTGGTCTTTTGCCAGTCCTGCTGCTGCGGGCTGCTGCGCAGGTAGGCCTCCGTATCGGCGATCAGCTTCGCCATGTTTACCTTGCGGGCCGTCAGGTTGATCTTGGTAGCGTTGCGATACACCAGCGACAGCTTGGCCTCCACCCCGGCGGCCTGCGGCTCCTGCGGTTCGAAGTTCCCCCAGTTCCCCGTGATCTGGTCGAGCTGGCTTTGCATGCTCTCCTTCTCACCAGCACGGGTCTCCAGGGCGATGGCCTGACGCAGAGCCTCCGCCGCACGGGGATACTGGCGGCGGTCACGGAGTTCATCGGCGATCTCATACCAGGCGGTGACACGCCTCTCCGCAGGCGCATTGGCATCGTCCGCGATGGCCTGATACAGCTTTAGGAAAGCCCACTCCGCAGGCAGGGTGAAACGCTTCGGTCCGGTGGCCAGTTTGGCGACGGTTTCCTCATCCTTCAGCGTGTGCAGCGTGGCGATGCCATCGCGCTTAGCGGCCTCGTTTTCATCGGCCTCAAAACGAAATCCGTAACCGGCGAGGGTCTGCACGGAGAACCACTGTTTGGCCAGGGCCGCTTGGCTCAGTTTGACCTCTTCGGCGACAGTTGCACTCAGCCCGGACAGGCTTTGGCGGATAAACATCAGGCGCTCGCCATCACTCCGGGCCGCATCCCAGGTGGCCGGGGCCTTGAAGTAAACCGGGTTGCAATCGGCATCCACAGGGTAGCCGTTGGCGGGGCTGTCCAGGCCGCTTTGATCATCGTAATCCGGCAGGCTGGCCAGATCGGTCAGATGCTGGAGTGACCAGGCCTGTGCAGAACCATAACGGCTGGAGGTGAGCGCACTAGAGAGAGTATGCAGGACCTGCTCCTTCATCTTCGCCGTGGCATCCCCCGGCAGATTCTTCCAGGCGGCCTCCATCAATTGCAGGGACCGCACGCGGTCGCGCAGGCTGGTTTCCACATACCGACTGCCCCCCCGATAATTATAGCCTCCGCGTTCGAACTTGCCATCCACGATCATGCCCTGATGCGGCAACCCCTGGTAACTCACCCCTGCCATCAGCAGCAGTGGCCACTTTTTCGGATGCGCCTTCACCGCCGCCTCGATCACCTCCTCCTGCTCCGGCGCGGCGTTCAGATTGCCCAGGGCCTGCATCGTCAGCGCCAGCAGCTCCGCCGTTCCCGCCTCCGTCACCAGCACCTTCTTGCCCAGGTCCGCCGCCTCCCGGTGATTGCCTTGCTTCGACAGCTCCGTAACCTTTTTTAAAACCTCCTCGGCTGTCTGGGCGTGGTTGAGGGTGGGCATGAGGAGAAGGGCGAGGGGGAACCAGAGAAGATGTTTCATACCGCTGTGAGGGTTTTACCAGAGCGCATGACGACAGACAAGGCCATGTCTTGGGGTGTTCAGGATCGTTTTCTTTTTGAATGGAAATAGATCGTCACCATGACGATTCAATCACCGCACAGTGATGCTCAAGTAGGAGTCGCAAAATCCCTGGCAGTAGTTTTAGCCGAGACTGCTTCGATGCCGGGTGAACTCAGCTCTCAGGATAAACCGCGACGGCCATGACGCCTTCGCTGGGCAACCAACCGACGACTTCGACACGACGAGGTGTCTTGGAGGTTTTGTTGCCCATGCCCTGGCTGACGGTATCCAGCAGTTGTTTCTGGGTGTCGGCATTGACATCGCCACCGAAGAAGTTGGCGAGATTGGTCAAAATAGGGGCCGGGGCATCCATTCCAACGATCGTGACCGGGGTGCGATTTTGACCACTGGCCAAGATCTGCTCACGCATCATCTCAGGGGAAAGGCCGCCCGGCATGAGGATGAGCTTGCGCAGGCGGGCCACCGTGGGGGCATTGACTTGTGGCTGGGCCGTTGCGGTCAGGGCTCCGCCCACAGGTGCCGGGGGTTTGATGGACTTGGTGGGTTTGAGAAAACGGGTCTCTGCCGGGGCGTCCGACGTTGGCAATTCAGGACCGCCTTCAGGCAGAGGCAGCAGGCTATCCTGCGCACAAACGGTGGCGCAGAGGAGGCTGATGAGGCTGGTAAAACGAACCGGGGAAATCACAAGGGCGCGGTTTTATCAGTCCGCACCTTTTTGCACAACAACAATTTTGACCTAAATCGTCATTGAGCTGTAACCCCCATCGATCACCATTTCGTGACCCGTGATGAAACTGCCGGCACCATTGGCCGCCAAGAGGAGTGCTGCGCCGACGAGTTCGTTGGCGCTGCCGAATCGATTCATCGGGGTGTGACCCATAATTTTGGCGACTCGATCAGGCGTGAGCACTTTCTTGTTTTGTTCCGCTGGGAAAAAGCCGGGGACCAAGGTATTCACCCGGATACCCAGGGGTGCCCATTCACGGGCGAGATTCTTGCTGAGGTTATGAACCGCTCCCTTGGACATGCTGTAAGTGAACACACGGCTCAGGGGCAATAAGCCGGACATGGAACCCAAATTGATGATGGAGGCGGGCACTTGGTTTTCCACGAAGTATTTGCCAAAGACCTGACAGGCCAGGAAGACGCCTTTGGTGTTGATGCCCATGATGCGGTCGTATTCCTCCTCAGGAATGTCCAGAAAGGGAGTGGCGGAATTCACGCCGGCACCATTGACCAGAATGTGGCATCCGCCGGAGCGCTCCAGCACCTGATCCAAGAGCAATTGCAGGTCTGATTTACGCGAGGCATCCGCACTGACAAAATAACCCTGACCACCTGCTGCATGAATGGCCTCCAGGCGCTTTTCGGCTTTGGCGGGATCGCGACCGACAAGGACAACCTCGGCACCGGCACTGGCAAAACCTTCCGCGATGGCACCACAGAGTTCACCCGTGCCGCCAATGACGACGGCGGTTTGATTCTGAAGGGAAAAAAGTTCGAAGATGGAGGACATGAATGTGAAAAAAGGCTCTCTGAGTTAGAGCAAGGGATAAGCAAATGTCGAATGGAGAACGCGAATTCCATGTCCATGTAGGCAACATATAAGACGAGAAGAATTTGCCCCGTCAGTAAATCGGTAGAGCCCGCAGGCAGATATTGCAGACAGCATAAAAGTGGCACGTTGCGTGCTTATTCTCTGACCGTGGAAGCAACCAGAATCATTCCCATTTCAGCCAACCGACCTGTGCAGGGGCAACAACCAACCAATGTCATCCGCATGGAACCCGATCCAGGTTTGATCAAAATAGATACCTTGCAGGGCCGGGAATCCGTCTCAGGGGGCGACCCGGAGTCGGCCCAGCGCTTTGCCAGCGAGGTCAAATATGTCACTTATTACGCCCAAAAGCTGGCTGAAACGCTTGGGATGCATCAGTTGCAAATGGGCATCGTGGAAGATCGGGAGGGACAAACAGCCTTTCATTCCTCCGCCAGTGGCTGGCACGGAGTCGTGAGCAGCAACCGCCGCTCCTTGAAGCAAGTGAAAGAGTCCCTGTCACGCAGCTAAAGCCCACAATGACTCTCAATTCTCTCATCGCTGCCGTGGCCGCCTTGCAACGTTTGGAAGGCGTGGCCGGTGTCATGCTTTTCAAAGGCCGCAATACCATCCACAGGCAAATGCCCTTTTCAGAGGGCCGCGCCCTTGATCTCACCGACACGCTCGGCCAGATGCTGGAAGGTTATCGTCAAGTTCGCCGAAAAATTCGGCAAGTGTATCTGGAGTTTGATGGCGGTGTGTTGCTCGTTTTGGTTTTGGAGGAGACCGTTCTCGTTTTCCTGCTCACGGGACGTGCCGATGCAGACCTCGCCGCCAGTGCGGCCACGGTTTTGCTGAATGATCATGCGGGATTGCTGGCAGGATTGTCCATAGAACCGGGTGCCTCGACCCCACGCACGGAAGATGGCATTGAGGAACTTGTCGTGACCAGTCCACGTCGTCTTCAAGAGATGACGGACAAGGCGGAAGTCGTGGTCAATAACTGGGGCCAGGTGCGCAAAGTCATCGAAGGAATCCTGGGTAAAGTCATGGGTCGTGCTCAAGTAGCCAATTTGATTGATCGCACCCTGCAGGACAATGGCACGGCAGATCCTTACCGCCTCAATCCCAATCAGGTGAGAAAACTCGCCATCAGCGTCATCGAGCACATCCCCAATGTGTCCAAACGGCGGCAGTTGCTGACCGAACTCGATTCCCACCTCGACGATCTTTAATCCCGTTTTCCCTTTTCAATGATCAAGCGCACCCTCACTTCGGCTGTTCTCGCCTTATCCTGTTTCAGCCTGCTAAGCAGCCCGCTCCATGCCCAGCAGGGCATTGAAACCAAGTTGGACACCATCATCGAGAAACTCGATGCCAGCCAATCCACCCTCAACGAGGTGGCTGCCAAAGTAGGCGCAGAGAACAAGGAGCCCTCCCCTGCCCCGGCGGCTTCCGAGGGTGCAGCCAAAGCTGAGGTCGAGGCCTTACAACTGAACATCAACTATGTGTGGGTGATCCTCAGTGCAGCGCTCGTCTTCATGATGCAGGCTGGGTTTGCCATGGTTGAGCTGGGCTTTTCACGGGCCAAGAACAGCATCAACATCATCATGAAAAACTTCTTGGATTTCAGCATCAGCACGGTGGTTTTTTTGTTCCTTGGTTTTGGTCTCATGTTTGGCACATCTTGGGGCGGCTGGATCGGCACAGACAGTTTCTGGCTCTCTGGACATCCTGGAGACGACAGCCTCTGGAGCTTCTGGTTCTTCCAGGTCGTCTTTGCAGGCACTGCGTGCACGATCGTCTCCGGCGCAATGGCAGAGCGCACTAAATTCGTCGGATACCTCGTGTATGCCGGTCTTCTCTCCGGCCTTATCTATCCGCTGACCGGCCATTGGGCTTGGGGCAGCTTTGGCGGTGGCTACGGCGTAGGCGGCGAAAAGGGCTGGCTTGAGGCCTTGGGCTTTGTGGACTTTGCCGGTTCCAGTGTGGTCCATGCCTGCGGCGGTGCTTGTGCATTGGCAGGAATCCTGGTCGTTGGGGCGAGACATGGACGATTTGGGAAAGACGGTTCTTCGCGCCTCATCGCGGGTCACAATATTCCCCTCGCGGCTCTGGGTGTCTTCATTTTGTGGTTCGGCTGGTTTGGATTCAATGGCGGGTCCACCCTCATTGCCAATGCCAACATCGGACGCATCGTCGTCAACACCACCGTCGCGCCTGCTGCCGGCGCTCTGGCTGCGATGATCTCCATGTGGTTTGTCCAAGGACGACCTGATGTCGGCATCACCCTCAATGGCGCGCTTGGTGGCCTCGTGGGCATCACGGCCTGCTGTGCCAACATCACCCCGGGTTCCGCCTTCATCGTTGGCATCATCGCAGGACTGCTCACCACAGTGGCTACGATTGGTTTGGAAAGGCTCTGCATCGACGATGCTGTCGGTGCCGTCCCTGTGCATTTGGTCAACGGCTGGTGGGGTACGTTAAGTGTCGCCCTATTTGATGAAAAGGGGTTTGATGCAGAAAAATTTGGGGTGCAAGCCCTGGGCACATTGGCCATCAGCGGCACAGCCTTCATTCTCTGCTACGCAATCTTTAAGGCGGTCGATCTAACTGTGGGTCTGCGTGCCAGCGATACGGAACAAATCGATGGTCTGGACTTCTCAGAACACTCTGCCAACGCCTACCCTGATTTCCAGACAACCGAGCAGGCTTAAGTCATAACTGAACGGTTTCGTTAGAATGGCCTGAGTGAAGGTGCCTGCATCTTCACTCAAACCTCCATGATGGCTTCACGCTTAGATATAAAGGTATCGGGAATCCAATCATAGCGCAGGACATAAAAGATTGAGGTAAATCCACCTCAGTTGCCCGGCTTGGCACGATTCTTGGTGCCTGATTCTAGAAACTTTTTTATGACCGAAGCCGAAATCATTGAGAAATACACGCGTGTTGTGAAGACAACGCTGGGACTTTGGGTTCAGGCCATGGTTATCAAAGAACCACTCACTGATTCGCCTGAGATCACATGGAAGGGGGTCGGTAGAATGCTACCAGTCAGAGCCCTTCCTGAAAATGTGGAACTGGCCCGTCAGAGCGCGTTGAAAGATCGGCGATTCTTTAAAATATGCCCTCAATGTCAGGAAGCGAGACCTCCATCACTCATTCATAACGGCAGTTCATGCGTTGATTGTCTCGGGGTGCCTTCAAATTTACAGCAGCAGTAAGTCTGAGATCCCCATGCGCAACTGAGTTGGAGATATTCAACGGTTCATAAGCCTAACGAGAAAGGCTGAGAAACCCAGGTTTTTTCGCCCGAATCTCTCAGCCTTGGCAGGAATGACCTTCTCAATCAATCCGCAGTCACATATGCAAGCATGGTCTTTACCATGATGGTCACCGAAATGGCACCGGCATCCGGGAAACCGACGCAGGCTTCACCCAGGGTCTTGGCACGGCCAAACTGGGCGATCATGGCCTTGCTGGCTTCCTTGCCGGCTTCAGCAGCCGCAGCGACGGCAGCTAGAGCATCTGGCAAAGGTTTGCCTATGATTTCTTTGGCCTTGTCCGCCGCAGGAGCAAGGGCATCAATCATGGTTTTATCACCCGGTTTGGCTCCCCCGCGTTTCATGACGCCTTCCAAAGCAGCTTGAAGGAAAAGCGCCAGACCTTCGGAATCTAAGAATTCACGACCAGCCAGCGCCTTGCCTCCGGCGCGATAGACGGTGCCAAAGAGAGCGCCTGAGGCACCTCCCATGCTGGTCATCATCGCGGTGCCGGTTGCCACAAAGACCTGCTCGACCGTGGCGGGTTCCATCGGTTCGAGCTGGGCCTTCACGGCTTCCATGCCGCGCTTCATGCCGAGACCGTGATCACCGTCTCCGAGATCGCGGTCGGCCTGGGACAGCATGGGCTCCGCCTCGATGATGGCATCCGCCACCTGCAGCATCATCAGCCGGACTTGGTTGGGTTTCAGTTCCATGATCGGTGATGTTTACTTGGTGCCCTGGGTCTTCAGGTCGTTGTACATCTGGTAGCCCTGCTCAGGCGTCAGGCCTTCATGCACCACCCCGCGCACCGCTTGCATCATGCTGATCGGCGCATCGCTCTGGAAGATGTTGCGGCCCATGTCCACGCCATTCGCACCCTGCTGGATCGCGTTGTAACACATCGTCAAAGCTTCCAGTTCCGGCAGCTTCTTACCACCGGCGATCACGATTGGCACCGGGCAGCAAGCCGTGATGGTGTCGAAGCCCTCTTCCGTGTAATAACACTTCACCACGTTGGCACCCAGCTCCGCCATGATGCGGGTGGCCAGGCGGAAATACTGCGGCGTGCGGGCCATCGCACGGCCCACGGCCGTCACGCCCATGACGCCGATGCCATAACGGCTAGCGGCATCCACGAGGTCGGTGAGGTTCTTCAGGGACTGGCGCTCGTAGGCACCGCCGATAAAGACCTGCACGGCCAGGATGCTGGCGTTGAGGCGGATGGCTTCCTCGATGTTCAGCGCGGTGCTCTCATTGGACAGAGGCTCGAAACCCGGGCGGCCAAACTTGATCTTCTTGCCGTCGAGTTCGCCTTCCCATTCTTCAAAAGGGCTGACCATGGAGGTGCCGCCGGAGGCACGCAGGGCAATGGCCTTCTGCGTGGAGGCCGGGATGACGCTGCGCTGGATGCCACGGGTGAGCATCAAACAGTCGGCATAGGGCTCAAGGGGCAGAATGGTCTGGTCCACACGCTCCAGGCCGGTGGTCGGACCCTGGAAGTAACCGTGGTCAAAGGCGAGCATCACCGTGCGGCCATCCTTGGGATTGAAGACCTTGCTCAGACGGTTCTTGAGACCCCAGTCATACTGATGGGACCCTTTGAGGAAGAAGCCGGGGGCTTCCTGGGGAATGTTGGTGAAGTATTCCTTCTCTTTCTTGTCTGCTGCGCTGGTGCTGATGTCGGCCATAGGATGGGTAGGTTGGAATTAGGGCCGGTATGCTAACCATCCAGCCCTTGTCATCCATACCACCATTGGCTAGACTTGTGTCGAATTTCGCAACCATGAGCGCCGAAAATGCCGTTCTCAGCCTCGTTCCCGCCGGTGCCGCCCATCGCGTGGTGGGGAATCGCGCCGTCGCATTGCCCGGTGTCACGGTGGACATTTTGACGACGAGGAAGATCGAACTGGAGCAGTGGGAACTGCGGCGTTTTCATGATCCCTACTGGCGGCTTTACTGGCCTTTGACCACCGGCGGCATTGTCGAAATTGACGGCCAAGAAACGGCCCTGACACCCGGCAGCGTTTACCTGATCCCCCCGCACACGACTTTCAGCACCAGCACCCGGCAGCCTTTTGCCAAATGGTATGCCCATTTCAACCTGGGGCCGCTGGCGGACCGCGCTGCACCGGGCATCTATAAGTTTCCCGTCACGGCCGAAATGCGTCGCCTGATGCAAAAACTGGTGAGTCCGGCCAGTGAAAAAATCCGCTTTCCCTGGCACTCCATCCTGTGGGTGGCGGAGGCGGTGCAATGCCTGCCCGCCAGCGTGTGGGAGCAGCAGCGCCTGGACCCACGCGTGCTCACGGCCATGGAGTTCATGAACACCCACCTGAGCCTGAAACTGACGGCAGAACAGATCGCCAAATACGCCGGGCTGAGTGTGCGAAATCTGAACCATCTCTTTCAGCAGGAACTGCAACAGGCCCCCATGCGCGTGCTTTTGGACTACCGTCTGGATGAGGCCTGCCGCCTGCTGCGTCACGGGGACGCCAGCATTGACGAAATCGCCGAACAGTGCGGCATGATCAACCGTCACTACCTCAGCCGGATGATGCGGCAATATCGCAATACCTCCCCAGCGGCCTACCGCAATGAGATGGTGTAATGAGTCAGCGTTCTCTTGCGAGAATCATAACCTCGACAAAACGGAGAATTCACAGATCCAAATCCGCTAAAATTGGCAAGAACGGCTCCGGTTAACCGCTGATAAAAAATGACCTGCTATTTGCCGGGTATCATCCATGATAATTCCCCTGTTTGTGAGTCAAACAAAAGGCCTGGAATAGATTCAGTCTTTCTGTCTCGTACGGTTACCATGCCCCTTTCCGCCGTGCGATCTTTAATCTTCTTTTTGTCTTCGTTCTTTATCGCCTCGTCTTTGTTAGGACAGGTGAGCTTTGCACCGGCGGGAGCGGTGAATGCGAAGGTCACAGCGACGCTGGTTTCCGAAGTGAAATCTGCCGCTCCTGTAGAGGCTTTTCGCATTGCGGTGAAGTTGGACCATCAACCGCACTGGCATACCTATGGCAAGGTGCTGCCGCCGGATGTGATCGGCAAACCGACCTCGCTGAAATGGACATTGCCTGAGGGGTGGACGGTGGAGGAACTGCCGTGGCCGGAGACGCATGAGGTGCCTTCGACCGATGGCAAGACCAGCCAGGGCTATGACAACATCGTTTACCTACCCGCCAAGATCACGCCTAACGGAAAGGTGGGAGAAAGCGCGGAGATCCTGGTGAAAGTGGATGCGCTGGTTTGTGATCCACAGAATTGCATGCCCGCGAAACCGGAGGCGAAGCTGACGATCTCGCTCACGGATAAGGCAGAGCTTGATCCTGCAATGAGCGAGGTCTTTGGCGCGATGAAAACGATGGGGGAGACTCCTGCATCAGCCTCTGCGACTCCTGTGGTCAAGGCGGCAGATAGGAGCTTTTTCGGATACCTGGTCTTTGCCTTCATCGGCGGTCTGATCCTGAACATCATGCCCTGTGTTTTCCCGGTGCTAGGGATCAAGATCCTGAGTGTGGTGCAGCAGGCGGGTGAGGATAAGCGGCAGGTGCTGCTGCATGGGCTGGCCTACACCTTGGGCGTCTTGATTTGTTTTTGGGCCTTGGGTGGTCTGGTCATTTCGTTGGGTAAGGCCTGGGGCTTTCAATTGCAGTCGCCGGGGTTTGTCTATGGGCTTTGCGCTTTCTTCCTGATCTTTGGTTTGAACATGGCGGGGCTTTTTGAGATCGGGGCCTCAGCAGTGGGTGTGGGGGCGGATCTTCAGGCCAAACACGGCCTCAGCGGCTCCTTTTTCTCCGGCCTGCTGGCGACAGTGGTGGCCACGCCTTGCTCGGCCCCGTTTTTGGGCTCGGCCCTGGGTTACACGGTCACGCTGCCGGCTTTGCAGGCGATGCTGATGTTCACGATGATCGGCATCGGCCTGGCGAGTCCGTTCCTCGTGCTGTCTCTGGTGCCGAAGCTGGTGTCCTCCCTGCCGCGTCCAGGGGCCTGGATGGAGAGCTTTAAACAAGGCATGAGCTTTTTGCTCTTTGGCACCGTGGCTTTCCTGGCCTGGGTGCTGACCGGGATGGTGGAGGGACAGCCCATGCTGTTTACCCTTTTCAGCCTGGTCATCATCGCCCTGGGCTGCTGGATCTATGGCCGTTGGTCGCTGCCACACAAACCCACACGGACCCGCATCATCGCGGTGCTGCTGACGCTGCTCAGCATCGGAGGGGGCCTTGCCTTTGGCTGGCCTCAGGTGGAAAAAGGTATGGCCAGTGAGGGCAGCCATGTGGAAGGCGGGCTGAGCTGGGAGGCATGGTCGCCAGAGAAAGAGACGGAACTGCGCGCGGCGAAGAAAGCCGTGTACATTGATTACACCGCCAAGTGGTGCTTCACCTGTCAGGTCAACAAGCGCGTGTATAAGGACGCCGGTTTGCAGAAACTCATTGCTGATAAAGAAGTGGTGCTGTTGAAGGCCGACTGGACCAATGAAGACCCGCGAATCACCAAGGCCCTGTCTGACCTGGGCAAGGCGGCGGTGCCTGTGAACGTGCTTTACCTCCCGGAGAAGTCGGAACCGATGATCCTGCCGGAGCTGCTGAGCGTGGATAACGTCTCCGAGGCGCTAAACCAAGTGTCACGGTAACGTCACGCCCGGCTGCTTTTTGAGATTGCACTGACGCGGCAAATCGCGTTCACATGCAGGCATGGCCTCCATCACTCCTCAAGAAGTCGAAGCTCATCAACTGTGGTTGCAAACCGAAGGTGCCCAGGGTGCCAAGATTGACGAAACGGGTCTCGACCTCAGCGGTGCCGATCTGGCAGGGCTGAATCTGGCTGGCGGGCAGTTCGTCGGCACGGTTTTTAACAACGCCAATCTCAATGGCACGAATCTCTCCGGCGCAGACTTTAGCGGGGCCACCTTTGAAGGGGCCAACCTGTCCGGTGCCAATCTCAGCGGCGCGGATCTAGGCGGAGTGACCCTGAGCGGGGCCAACCTCACAGGGGCCAACCTGAAAGGAGCGGATCTTTCCGGTGCGCGTCTGGTGGGCTGCAATCTCAGTCACGCCGACTTTACCGATGCCGACCTCATCGCCGCTGACCTGACGGGTTCTCTTCAGTCCTGCATCATCCTGACCGGGGCGAAGCTGAACGACACGCAGGGCCTGCAATAAGGTGTCACTTCCACTCTGGTTTGCGCCGATTCAGGCACTCGCTTAGCCACAGCACCAGTTCGTCCACGGACTCATGTTTCTTCCGCAGGGTTGAAAGCGAGGACCAATCAATGCGCTGACGCGGGGCGGGCACGGTGATCTTTTGGATGCGCAGCTTTCCCTGCACGACTTCGAACTCGGCGGCGCTCATGGCCCGCAGATCTTTGGCGCTGGGCAGGTCGTCGATTTGCGCGCTGTTGATGCCCAGGGTGCTGATGCCGACGCCGAACTGGTTGCCCAAACTGCGCAGGGCATCCACCAGGGCTTCATCATTGAGTGGCTCGGCAATGACCAGCTCACTCTGAAGTGTCCAGCGGGTGGCACTGAGAGCCTGAAAAAACTCCGCCGTGTAATTATCCAACGTTAGGCCGATCTTGAGCTGCACGCCGCTGAGTCCGACCTCTGGCCCGCCCAGATGACGGCGCAGGTCCAACATGCCGGTATCAAAGCGGGCCACCTCATCCGCACCCGTTTCCAGGTCCCACTCCGCCGTGATCAGATCCGGTATGTCCCACAGCCCGCGCACATCCAGAGCAAACTCCGGGCGGCCATTCAGGCGGAAAGGATAATGTGAACGCAGCAGGCAGAGGCGCTCATAGATGGTCAGCAGACGCAGAAAGCGACTCTGCAAGACATCCCCCTCGACCTCGCCGCCAAAGAGCAAACGCCCGGTGCCATTGGCCGAGGCGGGTTTGCTGAGACGTTGATAGTAACCCTGCCCCTGATCCACCTTGGCAATCGGGGAGGTGGAGTCATAGCTGAGGATGGAAAAATGATAACGCAGCGTGGCATCGCTGTAGTCATCTCCTAACCGCAAACGCACCAAACGAATCAGCTCCGTTCCCTTGATAGCCTCTTCCGGATCATCGGGAAGGATGTCCGGGAGGATGTGTCTGAGTTGTTCGCGAAGGTTCATTCCAGCCAAGGGATCTGAAGAGGCTGGAGAATGCAAGAGGCGGGCCACGTTGGTCAAGGTGGAAAGCGAGAAAGAACGAAGGTTCTTCCGCCCAGCTCAAACTCAGCCTTTGATCTGATAACGAGTCCTGCGGCTGTTTAGCCAACGCACGCCAAACATATCACAGGTGGCCCGCCAGGCACGGTTGCCAAAGCCATACTTGCTGACGCCATGGATACGCGGACGATGATTCACCGGCATCTCCGTGACCCGGTAATCCATGTTGCCGATCAGTGCAGGGATGAAACGATGCATGCCATTGAAGAGAAGCAAGGCCTCCCGGCATTCGCGACGCATCACCTTCAAAGTGCAACCCGTGTCGCGCACATGATCGCCGATGAAACGTGACCGCACCCCGTTGGCGATGCGGCTCTGCAAGCGCTTGAAAGGCGTGTCCTTGCGCTTGGCACGGTAACCGCAGACCAGATCGTAACCTTCATTCAGCTTGGCAATCATCGCAGGGATGTCCGCCGGATCATTTTGTAAATCTCCGTCCAGCGTCACGATGATATCGCCCAAGGCCCCGTGAATGCCTGCATGCATGGCCGCGCTTTGACCGGCATTTTTCGCGAACTCCAGCAAGCGCACCCTTTCCCCACGCTGCACACGTTTGACCGTTGCATCGGTGCTGCCGTCATCCACCAGGACCATTTCATAATCCATACCGGCCAGGGCGGAGGCAATCTGGCTTTGGAGTTCGACGACGTTGTCTTCCTCATTGTAGAGTGGCACGACGACGGAGATGGCAGGTGACGAGGGCATGGTTGGGCTAGCTTCATCCATCCCGTGCCTGCACGACGTGGCAAGCAGAGATTTCATTTCACTCGGGCAAAGGCACCCGGATGATGTTCGGCGCACGCCGACGCACGCCGATGAAAACGGGCGAAAGCTGCTGCTCCAGCCACCGGTGCTGAAACTCCAGCATCGTATTCATCGCCGTGAAATGCCACGGGCCATCCTCAGTGCGGATACTGTATTGCAGTGCCCGTCCGCCATCCAGCAGCGTCGCATGCTGCACCTCCAGCTTGCGGGCGATCTCCGTCACCTCGGCCACATTCATCACCCCACCATCTCCAGACACGATGAAAACAATCGTTCCGTCCTTTTTCATCCCGGCCAGGGAGCGATAACTGATCTTGGACCCGTCGAAAAATTGATCCGGCTTCAGCGAGACATAAGAAAAAGTCGTGTGATTCTTCATCACGGATGGATACCCCTGAGTGCCTTCTTCAATCGGCCCCGGCACATCATCCAGAAGCGACTTGGGGCCAAAGTAAGGACGCCCACCCTTCACAAAAAAGCAGCCGCTCCACTCTGGAAAAGCCGAATTTACCTGCACCCCTTCATGATAAACCCAGCCCAATGGCTTGCCCTTGGGATCACGAAAATTTGCCGTGATGGAGAACCATAGATTGTCCGCCACCATTCGATTGGCCGCAGTCGTGACCGCAAACTTCGGCTGCTTGTCATAGCTGGTCATGAACTCAAAATGCTCCGGTACAAACGTGATCACATGCACCTCTGCCCCAAGCGTCTGATGCGCGATCTTTGCCAATGTCCCCCCTTCCCGACGCACCTTCAACGTGGACCAGCGCATCCCCGTCTCCGAATGACGCTCGATCAATGCCTGGTTGATCTCCGCCCCGGTGATCTTCGTCGCCGGTTTCCATACCCCACGGCCCGCATCGACCAACAGCGGTTCCTTCGAATCACGGACACTCAGCGCCACAAGATTGCTGTCCACATTGAAAAACCACACCCCGCCGACCCACAGCACCCCGCACGCGGCCAGCATCAGGATCAGCAGCGTCTTCAGGCAACCTCGATTTTTTCCAGCCTTTTTCACAGGGATATCTGACCATGCAATGGAATCGGCCTGAGTCAAAGAATCCGACACACTCAAGAACGTGAGACTTCTCAGTTTGACCATGCGGCCCAGTTCATGCTGAATTTAGATTTCATGGCTTGGCTACTGCACTACCTTCGAGGACTTTCCAGCGGACGGATCATCCTGTGGTGTTACGCCATCTGGTATGTCGTCAATGTCGCGGCCCATTTTGCCCCGCGTCCGCGCATCTGGCTGACCTCTTTGGGCTTGAGCGGAATCATTGGCGCGGCCTTGATCATCAGCACGCGTCCCTCCCATGGGGAGAAAGCACCTATGGACCCTTGGGTCACTTTTCGGCTTTTCCTGATGCCCTTTTGCGTGCGCAGCTTTGCAGCCCTGGTGAAGGATCTCGGATACGTCTTGATCTTCCCGCCAACACTGCGGGAAAACCTGATCGGACTGATCGCGATAGGGGGCTTTTTGATCACGGTTTATGCGATCAAAAAAACGCCCGTTCAAGCGGCCAGCGGCACCCCATAAGGCAGATCATCTGGCAGCTTCACAAACTCGCTGATGCGATTCCAAAGAGGGGTGTAATCCTTGTTCAAATCCCCCGAGAGGCAATCCGTGAGTTCGGCACCGGCTTCAGGATACTTCATGACCACGTCCTTAAAGGAAAAGTTGGGATCGTAGAAGGCATAGACCAGCTTGCGCATGTTCTCCACCCCTTCACGGAGTTGCCTCCCATAGTCGGCAAAACGCTCCGGCGAAAGGTCATTGGCAGACAATGCTTCATGGATGGCATCACCCGCCAAGACGCCGCTCTTCAGAGCCAGCATGACGCCGCTGCTAAAGACAGGATCGAGGAAAGCAAAAGCATCACCCACCAACAACAAGCCGGGGGAGGCACCATATTTGGAATGGCGCGAATACTCGCTGGTCAGCCAATACCTACCGGTGGATTCTCCCGTGGAAAGATGATCCTTGATCCATTGATTCTCCCCGATCTCCCGCTGAAACATGGTCTCAGGGTCACGCACGCCCCCTCGCGTAAGGTACTTGCCCTCCGCCACAATGCCGACGCTCACCATGTCATCATGCTGCGGAATGTGCCAGAACCATCCCTTATCTGGCACAAAGGCAATCGTCGTAGCCCCCTCATCCAGATCCGCCGCGCGCTTCGAGCCTTTGTAATAAGTCCAAATAGCCACCTTATTCAAATACGGATCACCCACACGCCAGCCCTGACGGCTGGAAGCAAAGGCTTCTTTGCCGGAGGCATCCACGACCAGCTTCGAATAGAGCTGCTCGATGCTGCCATCCTTGTTCTTCACCTCAACGCCAATCACCGCACCGCTGTCGTTTTTCAGGAGCTGCACAACAGTCGTTTCCTCGCGCACATGGGCACCCTTTTCACGGGCATTGTTCAGCAGCATTTCATCGAACTCCGACCGCAGCACCTGCCAGGTCTGCGCGACGGTTTCCTTGTCATAACGGGTGTGAAAATAAAAGGGCTGGGAGCGGCGGCCATCCGGCTGGACAAAGCTGACGCTGTACTTCTTCATGAAGTGGCTCTTCTTCATCTTCGGGATCATGCCCAGCCGCTCCAAAGGCCCGAAGGTGAAGGGAATCAGCGATTCCCCCACATGATACCGGGGAAACTTTTCGCGCTCGATCACCAGGGCACGATGACCGTGCTCGGCCAAGATAGTGGCTGTGCTGGCCCCGGCAGGGCCGCCGCCGATGATCAGGACGTCGTAGTTGGAGTTCATAAAAGAATCAGTAAGGTTTCAAAGACACTTACGGCGGAGATCAACGCAACTGCGATTCAATTCACGCATCAGAGTGATGCCTCAATGCGATAAGTCACCACCGCTGTGCACATCCATGCCCATGATGCCAAAGATGCGGTCACGTGTGGCCAGGTAGCCCGGAGCATCCAGGTCACGCGGTCTCGGCAGGTCCACGGTCACCGTCTCGGCCACGGTGGCCGGACGACGGCTCATCACCACGACCCGGTCGGCCAGTTGCACCGCCTCCTCGATGTCATGCGTGACGAAGATGATCGTCTTTTTCTCCGCCTGCCAGATGCGGATCAGGTCCGCACGCATCTTCAGACGGGTCAGGAAATCCAGCGCGCCAAAAGGCTCGTCCATATACAGGACATCCGCATCCGCCGCCAGCGCGCGGGCGATTTCCACGCGTTGTCTCATCCCGCCCGAAAGTTCACGCGGATAGGATTTCTCAAAGCCCGTCAGGCTCACCATGCTGATGTAGTGCGCCACCCGCTCCTCACGCTCCGCCGCTGGGCGTGACATCAGGCCAAAGCCCACATTCTCCTCCACCGTCAGCCAGGGAAAGACGCCGTTCTCTTGGAAAACAAAGATGCGTTTCGGGTCCGGCCCGGTCACCGGAGCCCCCGCAACGCGCACCTCTCCCTGCGTCTCTTTGAAGAACCCGCCGATGATGTTCAACAGCGTGGATTTCCCGCAACCCGAAGGCCCCACGATGCAGACGAATTCACCTGCATAAACGTCCAGATTCACCCGCTCCAGCACGTGGATCATCTCGCCGGATTTACCCGGGAAAGACTTCCAGCAGTCTCGGACCTGAATAAGGCACGGGGACGAACGCTGAACATCGAACGTCGAACTCTGAACATCGAATGAAGAAGTCTTGGGGGGATTGGAAGTCATGGGCGTTTTCGACTGCTGGTCTTGATGCTGGTGACGAAGATTCGGATCAGTTCGTCGGTTTCCTTGAGAACGGGTTGAACAACTTTGGCCTCCACCAACGGCACCCGGTGAGCCAGGCGTAACCAGCGCCAAGACTCACGCAGCTCCTTGAGGCAGATCTTCAGCTTGTGAATGAAATCGGCAGGGGATTCGGCGGCTTCGGCCTCTCCATGATTCGAAAGCGGTGACGTGCCGGAACGCAGCAACTGCCCGGCAACATGATTCCCCGCCTTGGTTGAAGGCAGGTTTTCGACCAGGCGGATGATGCTGACCGAGTAGTTCAAGAGACGTTCCTCCAAATCATAATTCGTAGGTTTCATAAGCCGCCGATTTGCCACAAAACATCGACGCACCCAAGTCCATTCGATGTTCTGCGTTCAATGTTCATTGTTCGGCGTTCGTCTTCTCATCTCTGGCCATAGCCCCATCTCACCTCATCAAATTTTTCCAACTGTCGCACCAGCAGATCGAGGACCAGCCCGATCAGTCCGATCATCACCATGCCGGCCACGACCAGGTCGTAGCGTTTGCCGGCATTGCGGGCATCGATGATGAGGTAACCCAGGCCGCTGTTCACGGCGATCATCTCCGCCGCCACCACCACCAGCCAGGCGATGCCCAGGGCGATGCGGATGCCGGTGATGATCTGTGGCAGGGCCGCCGGTAAAATGACCCGGCGAAAAAGCTGCGCCCCTGTCACACCGAAGTTTTGAGCAGCACGCAAATACACGAGCTGCATGTTCTGCACCGCCGCCATGGAGGACACGGTGATGGGGAACACACTGGCCAGGAAGATGAGGAACACAGGAGCGGTGTCATCAATGCCGAACCAGAGGATCGCCACGGGAATCCAGGCAATCGGGGAGATCGGACGCATGATTTGGATCATGGGATTCAGCGCCTCAAAGGCCGGACGGAACCAGCCAAGGGCGAGCCCCAATGGCACCCCCACGAGAACCGCCAAGATGAATCCCCAGCTCACCCGGAAGAGCGATGCGACGATGTACTTGGCCAGCAAACCTTTATCAAAAAGCTCGCGGATGCCTTTGGCGACATCCCAGGGTGTGGGGAAAAGATCGCTGCCGGAGATCTTCACCAGCACATGCCAAAGGATCAGGAAAAACAGTCCTGTGAGGACGGGTAACAAAAAACCACGGAGGGAGTTATTCTTCATGCAGTCGCTGAATCTAGGACAGGAGGATCACTTGCCAGCGGTGCTGCCGGTGCCTTCGAAGACATAAGGTTTAACCAATGATTCATCAGGCACGAAGGACACATCCGTGTAGTCCTCAAACTTCGCCGTCCCGTTGATGATGCCGGCATCCTTGCCCAGGGCCTCGATCTCCTCAAAGTCCGCCTTTCGCAGCGCCAGGTTGGTGTATTTCACCCGGTCCGGCGGCTTGCTCAGCACAAAGGTCAGCAGACGTGGATGCTGGTTGTAGTAGTTCTTGGAGACGAACTGCGCCGCATCCATGCGGTGGTCCATCTTCTCGTCCAGCCATTTCCCGCTGCTGGCGATGCCATCCACCAGCTTCTGCACGGATTCGCGGTCGTTTTTGATCATGTCCTCATGGACGGCCAGCACGCAGGAGATGAAGTTCGGCCACACATCCTTGGTCAGCCACAGCACACGTCCGTAACCATCCATCTCGGTCTGGGCCATGAAGGGCTCACCGCTGGAGATGGCATCCACGGCCTTGGAGTAAAGCGCGGCAGGCATGTCCGGCGGCGGCATTTCAATGAGTTCGATGTCCTTCACTGTCATGCCCGCATCCTTCAGCGCACGGAAGATCAGCAGACGCTGGTTTGAGTAACGGTTCGGCACGGCCACCTTCTTCCCGCGCAGGTCCTCCATCCGGTAGATCTGCGAATCCTTATGCACCATCACCGCGCTACCATCGCGATGCCCCAGATACACGATCTTGATCGGCACGCCCTGTTCGCGCAGCGCGATGGCCATGGGCGCAAGGATGAAAGTCGCGGGCGTGTAGCCGGACAGGTAGGCCTCCTTCAGTTCCGGCCAGCCATTGAAGCGCACGGGTTCAAAGATGCCATCGCCCGTCGTCTCCTTGTTGATGAAATCCGTCACCGGACAGGTCAGGTGGCAGGTCACCGGCAGGAAGCCAATCTTGTACTTCTCCCCCGCCGAGGCTCCCGGCAGCCTGGCATCAAACCACTTCAAATTGAGCTTGCCGTGCAGCCCTGTGATGAGAGCCAGCCAGAGGACTCCAAAGAGAAAGGTTGCGGTTAAAAGTTTCATCCGCGCTGCCATCCTCCATCCTGACTCATATGAATAATCGTTTTCCAGCATCATCTTCATGCCGGCTCGCGATAATGCCTCGCCTTCCATCGGAAAGCTTGCCTCCTGCCCTTCCGCCTTGCAGACTCCACTCCGCGATGAAATTCTTCCTGTCCCTGCTCTGCCTGATTCCCATCGGTCTCGCCTTTGCTGCCGAGCCCGAATTTCCCCTGACTCCCGATTCCAAACCGCAGCCCGGCATCGCCAAAGGGGAGCTGGTCAAGGACAGCTACACCGCCCCGCAAGACAGCGTCTTCCCCGGCACGGTGCGCGAGTATCAGGTTTATCTGCCCGCCGGGTTCGACAAGACCCAACCCGCCGCCTTCATGGTCTTCCAGGACGGTGTCATCTACCAGGCCCCGGTCGTGTTCGACAACCTCATCGCCAAGAAAGACATCCCGCCCCTCGTCGGCATCTTCATCAAACCGGGCGTCGTCCCCGCTGCCCATGACAACGCCCTGCCGCGCTTCAACCGCAGTTATGAATATGACAGCATCACCGACACCTATTCCCGCTTCCTGATTGACGAATTCCTCCCCGCCCTGGAGGCCAAACATGGCATCAAGCTGAACACCGATCCAAATCAGGCCGCCATCTCCGGCAACAGCAGCGGCGGCATCTGCGCCTTCATGACCGCCTGGCACCGGCCCGACCGCTTCCGCCGCGTCTTCACCGGAGTCGGCACCTACGTCGGCATCCACGGTGCCGATCAGCTCCCCGTACTGGTCCGCAAAATCGAGCCCAAACCCCTCCGCATCTTCCTGCAAAGCGGCACCGGCGACAACAACCTCTACTGCGGCGACTGGTGGATGGCCAACCAGATGATGGAACGCAGCCTCACCTGGGCCGGTTACGACGTAAACCACGCCTGGGGCGAAGGCGGGCATAACCAAAAGCACGCCAGCCAGATCTTCCCCGACGTCCTCCGCTGGCTCTGGCGCGACTGGCAGACGGACCTTGTGGTGAAAGTGAATCCCAAGGGGGAGTCGAGGTGGAAGGGGTATGAGGTGGTCGGAGATGGGGAGTGGAAAACTGCCATTGTAGGAATGGAGGGTACGGATCACATCCTCAGGTCATGTGCAGATGGAACCATTTTTGTGAAATCCGCATGGAATACTGAACAACTGCTGCAATCAAAAATAGGTGCCGCAGTGGAAGCTCTGAATTATTCAAACCAGCTCATGCAGGCATTCTCTACTTATAAGGGAGACATCATTGCAGCCATTCCCCAAAAATCAGGGGAAGCCGCAGCTCTCAAAAATTTACGTACCAACAAACTTATTGGGACGGTTATCTTCGAAACAGAAGGCTATCGCGTGAATGACATGGCCTTCACCCACGATGGTAAATGCCTTCTGGCCATCCAGCACCCCGAATGGCCAGACAAACTAGCCATAGTTCAGAATGGCAAATTCGAATTTCTTTCGCTTTTGAGTCATCCAAGCAACAGACTTGCCCGCATAACTCTCTCCCCCGATCAGTCCCAGGTTTATGTCACTCATTCGAATGCTTCACAGATTCTATCATTCACACTCGATGATAAAGGAACTGTTGTAGCTGCCCAACCTTTTTACGAACTCGATAACTGGGATAATCAAAATGAAACAGGCGGCCTCTGCGTGGACAGCGAAGGCCGCCTCTATGTCGCCACCTCCCTCGGCATCCAGGTTTGCGATCAGGCGGGCCGGGTCAACTTCATCATCCCCACGCCTAAGCCGCCCCAGGATGTCTGCTTCGGCGGCAAGGACCTCAGCGAGCTTTTCATTGCCTGCGGAGACACGATCTACAAACGCCCAACGAAAGTCCATGGCGTCGTCAGCGGCCAGCAGGCCCCGATCAAACCGGCCGCACCGAAGCTGTAAGCGGAGGCCGTTCCACGGGAGCGCGGACGCCCTCGTCCGCATCGGCAACATCGAAGTTGTAAACCCAAGGAGAACCTCACCTCAAAAATCCTGAACCGATTCATCGAAATGGGAGAATCGTTTCAAGGACAACGCGAAGCTGCCACCGCGCGCGCTGTTAGTCCTCCAATCATGCCAGTGAATCACGGATAGAGTGCAAGGAGTTCATAATCACGGCTGAGTCGAGGAGCACGGACGGGATCTCTATCCATCGATAAGTGGTCTTGAATCAGTCTGAATCCGTTGAATCCGACTCATGCGTGGTCCAAAAAATCGGGCTACCGATTTAATTAGCCCATCCCAAGGGGTCATGCCTCCTTGTAAATGGCGAGCAATTCTTACGAATTCATCATCCAATGCTTATCCGCTTATGGACATATGATTGTGCATTGAACACATAATTACCCCTGATTTGTGACAAAAAAAATCACCAGCCCGTGAATTTTTTCCTCGCTTTTCTGAGAACTTCGCTGAGATACGAAGAAATTCGTAAACCAAAATGCACCTGAAACCAAGTCATCAACTCGCCTCCGATGCGCTTTTTGATTTGGATGAATGCCTTGATTTGAGGGTAAACTTAAACTCGGTTCGTCTAGGTTCCCCGTCCTCTGCCCGAGTCTATTCCACGCTTACCGCTTTCTATGCACCGTAACCCGAATTCGTGCACATCCACTCATCCTAAGCCCCTCACCTCGCTTTTTTATGAAACAAACATCTAACCTACAGCCTCACCCTTCTCTTTCTATAGCAACAAGCCTGCTATGCATTTTACTTCTTGGGGGAACGTCTCTTCAGGCAAACAGCCTGAAAGCACCCGCTCTGCTAAAAGCTCAATGGGGACCATCCAACACGAGTGTCAACCTCACGTGGAGTAACTATCGAACCACCAGCCATCAAGCTTTTGTCATCCAACGCAAAATTGTCAGTGAGACAAATGCAGCCGCAATTACCGGGGCTTGGAGCAACGTCGGTTTCAGAAACGCGGAAACGACAACCGCAAACGGCGACTACGCATGGACAGACACACTCCCGACAAACACGGTGGCAACAGCATGGCAATCGGTTTTTTATCGTGTGCGACCTGTTTCAGGTTCAATCAACGGCACGCTCACAGTAACCTCGTTCGGTGAGCCAGCCGAGGTTGTCATTCGTGGATACTATAACAGCAGCATCTCATCACAGCGTGACACCGATGCAGATGGCATCAATGATTCTGCGGAATCCACGTATGGATCAGATCCAGAGGATTGGGCAGACGGCTATGCGGATCATGACGGTGATGGTATACCGAATGCCTGGGAGGCCAACAATGTGATCAGCCCCGCAGCGATTGTAGATGCTTCAGCATCTGAAAATCTTGCGGCAACCCCTCCCATTTTCAATAGCATCCAGCGAGCAGTCTCTATCACTACCGAACTCAACCCCGCCGCAGGCGGCACTGGTTATGCAGCAGTGCCCGCCTACAAGCTGATTTGGGTGAGGCCTGGTCTGTATGTGGAAAACATCACCCCCCATGCGAGCTACCACTTCGCTCTGGTTCGACAACCAAATTCGACAGACCCATCTCAGACCATGAAAGAGGTGGAACTACGCGCCTCGGAGAATGGACCGTTAATCTCGACGAGTGGCAGCCTCGTGCTCAATGGAATTGTCCTGACTCGCACACCAGGCAACAGCGGACCTCTTGTTGAGGCACGTCAGGCTGCTTCAAATACGGATTACAACAGTGCTCGTGCAGGGCATGTGCGGCTGGTGAATTGCCTGGCTCTGAGTTCGGACACCGGGGCGGAAGCCGTGGTGGAAAGTCTGCGAACACGGGTCGTCATCTCGCATTGCACTTTTTGGATGAATTCCTGTCTCAATGGCTCCGCAGCTCACAGTTGTGGAACGGGCGGGTTTCTTCTCGGCAATGGCGGCGGGACAGCGGTCGCATCCGCCGCAGGGTCGCAAGTCAGCGGCTCTATGCCTGCGAATCATTTCCTCCAAACCACCGCACGCTTTGTGATCCACAACAGCATTCTGTGGAACCCGATCAACACTTCAGTTCCTGAGATTTATAGTGCTGCCATCTTACCTGAGATTGTCGGCGTAGATGGGGCACCGCCTTCGAGCCTCATCTACGGATTCCCGGACCATTCGCTGGAACCCAAGTTGACTCCAGACGGTTATCTGCGTGGTCCATCATTCGCTGCAATACCGCCTTATGATGCCGGGATGTATCCGACCAGCACTACGGCTCTTGGCAAAGGCTACTCAACAGGCGGCCTGAAAGTCTTGCGTGATATGCATGGTGTTGTCCGCAATACCACAAGTGGTAGAGGTCTGATTGCACCACCTTACAATACAGGATTCGACATTGGAGCTCAGCAATGGCGGGACTCCGATTCGGATGGCCTGCCTGACTTCATGGATCGTTCTCACGATACTGTGCCTGCAAGCAGCAATGCCTTGGCTGATCTGGATTTTGACGGCCTGAATGAGATTCAGGAATATCTGTCAGGCACGAACAGCGAGACTTCGGATTCCGCATTTCTTACCCTAGGACAAGCACAAAATCTGTTCGCTTCTATCAACTCGTCTTTCAACAGTTCTCAATATCTGACGGCTCAACACATCAGTGCAAACTATGTGTTAAAATCCGCACTCGATACGGAACTCAAACTTTACTATACCAAAGTGGAGAGCGATGGCCGCTACTGGAGGAGGGGACAGGCTATCTTGGTTCATCCTGCCGGAGACCTGGGCATGGGAAGCTTCACTTCAGGCAGCACACCGCCTACGGCCCCATGACCCCGGTCTGAATTTTTGTCAGCCTGACACATTGCAGAGGCTGCGATCCGCCTTCTGTAGCCTTCACATACAACCGCGCCGATGGCGCTTGTTTTTCACTTACTTGTTTATGAACACTTCCCTGACTCAAATCCTCCGCAAGCGGTGGTTTCTGCGTGAGCTGCTGAGCGCCATGGTATGCGCCAGTCTGGTGATCATGCCGATGTTCAACTATGCCGCCCCTCTTTGGTGGACTGATCATCAGGTATTGAATCCGCTGAAAGTTCCAGAGGACTATGCTGTAGCGAATATCGGTCAGGTGAAGGAGATGGCAAGGAAGGCAGCGACGGCGATGAATCAGCATTTTGCCCCCGCAGGTGCCGGAAATGCCATCAACAACATGGTCAACGGGTGGAACACAACGTCACCGGCTCTACGGGCTGATTATGCGATCATTACCATCGGACAACTCAAGAATGTAGCGAAGCCGTTTTATGACCGATTGGCTTCCCTGGGGGCACGACCTGCCGGAGTGTATCCCTGGACGGATAATGGTGATGCAAAGGATTACGCACCAGCGAATCTCGGGCAGGTAAAGAACTTGTTCACTTTTAACCTGCAAGATCTGATGGTTTGGAGTTACCAGTCCACGGAGCGAGAGTTTTATGTGACTTTAAACGCCGTAGGTGGAGAAACGGGATCTGTCGAGCCGGGACAACAACGCGAACTTCAAGTCTTCACCGGTTATCATGCGCGGGATGTTTGGCAGAATAACTTCGGAGGCACAGAGTTTCGTAACATCCGTGACGAGCCTGCTCCGTTCAATTATGGCAGCCTTTCGATTTATTCCGGTGATGGGGTTCTCGCATCCCCTTTTGTCGTGACCGACTACGAAGGCAAATCCTCCGTGACATACACCGGTGGATCACGGGTGACTCAGGTGCGTTTTATGGTGCCGAAAGAGAGCGGACCTTCGGTCATCGCCACGATCCAACTCCGACCAGAATGGGCCTATGAATACACGACGCGATGGATCGAAGGTTCGGTAGAGGTCGATGACCCCATGAATGTGGCCTTTCTGGATACAAGAGCGGCTGATTTGACGGTCACAGCTCACTCAAAAGAAATCTATAAAAATACTCTGGGAGTAACAGAGGAGAGGAATCTTCAAAGCAGCCCTGCTGCGGGATTCAATATTCATGGCAGAGGCACAACTGAATTCTCCAAAGTCGAGCCTGAAATTGTCACCTTGGACAGCAACGGACAAGTAAGAGTCACTCTCATACAGGGAGCTAACAATGTCACTCATTATCATTTCGCAGTCACCACGACTCCAGGTGTCGAGTATCATCAGGGTTATGTTGGCACAACCATGAGTCTGCCTTCAGACCCCGGTGACTCTGTGTTTGTGGCCGAGGAGAGCGGTCTTTATCTGGAGAGCGGGCCTGCTTTCGAAACATCCGTCGATCCCGGTCACGAGGCCCAGGGATATGTGAATGTTTGGATCGAACGCTGGCAAAAGTTTAAAAACAACCATGGTTACCTCAAAGTCGGCGAGAGCCGTCAGACTCTGGAAAACGCCCAGGTCCGGTGGTTGATGCGTTATAATATGTCGTTTCCGAATTCGACCCTTGAAACGGCTGAACCGGGTCTGGATTACAGCGAATTTGTAGCCGGAGTCACTGACTCGAATGGGCAAGCGTTTCAGGATTTGAAGGCTGACTCTGCGACGTATGTGAGCACCATGGTCGAAGCCGAAGTCAGATACACTGACACTTTGCTGCCGGAGAGTCCCGAACTTGTGGCGCGGACCACCATCCAATGGAATACTGGCGAGGCACCGCCATCAATGCCTCCTGAGGAACCAGGAGGCTCAGGCAACCCTCCCGGTGACGGTAATGGTTCGGATGGTTCCAACGATGGCAACGGCTCCGTTTTTGACCCGGATGATCCCGTTGATTCCTATGAACCGCCGCCGGTCATTGAAACCCCAGATTGGTCAACGGAGGAGGAAGAGGAGGAAGAGGAGCCGCCGCCACCTGATCCAGAACCGCCATCTAATGACTATGGAAATGACGATTGGGACGATGACAGTGACAACAGCAATGATCCCTCAACTGACCCTCCACCTGATATTGTGGATCCAGAAGATCCGGAGGAAGAGGAGGAGGAACCTGAAGATCCTGTGCAAGGACCACCTTCATCGATCACGGTTACCGATTCCGCCGGCCCCCGTTACCGAAAGATCTCCCTCCAGGGAGTGCCTGCACCGGACGCCAAACCGGAGGATGTGAATGAAAACGGTGAACACGAGGAAGAAAGTTATCTGGACGCCTTCAGCGGCGAACTCCGGCATGGGATCAGCGATATTTACTGCCGGGTGGATAGCTCTGAGCTGCCGCTTATGGTCAGGCGTGACGTGACGGCGGATGGCTGGCAGTTGAGAAACGGACTCCGGCCGGAAGAAATGCCCGATCTTCCCTTTGGAGGAGGGTGGAAGACCAATATTTGCTCTTATGTACAATTTGACGAATTGAAGAGCGCCACCGTCGTGGATGAGATGGGGACTCCGCAGCGCTTTCTTCGGAAAGGCGGCACCAACACTTGGTCACTGCCCTTGGAAGCGAACACTGACATCAAAAGTTCGTTCAACGAATTCCAGGCCATCTGGGATACAACCGGCCCCGAGATCCATCCGAACAGGCGTGGGTATCATTATGGTCTGATTTCTCTGCAAAAGAAGCAGGGAACGATCTGCCGCTATCAGATGTGCCCCGGTGTGACTCGTGTCATTCCGGCAGACAGACTTATGACTTCTTCGCCAACCTTAGCGTATCACACCTATGCTAGGCTGACCGAGGTCGAGGACAGGATGGGAAACAAGCTGGTCTATGAATATCCCAACGCAGCTACCTTGATTCCCTCCTGCATTTATGATCCCGCCAGATCATATATTCAGAATGGAGTCAGGAAGGGCTATTGTCTCCACATCGAGTCCACCGGACTGCGAGTGACGGCGGTGACCGGACCTGGAGGAAACCGGGTCACCTATGATTATGGAAACAAGGGAATCAATTTCGAATGGGTTCCTGCCAAGCCGGACGGCGGGATCAATGTCAACGTGCTATTCAAGGTGACCCGCAAAAGCAAGACACCCGGGGTGACCGACCGGGTAGTGCAGTACGACTACGACATGTATGCGGAACATGGAACCCCCGTTTGGGAAGAAGAAGTGCCGGGGTCTGGAAATCTGCACATCGCTCCTCATCATGTGGGGTTGGAACTGACCGAAATTCAGAATGAAGCGGGCGGAATCTACCGCTTCAACAGGGTCGCGGCACCGCCTCGGACTTACTACAATTCAGATCATCCGAATCAACGGCTTCAGATTGGCATTCCACGTCCAGTCAGAAGTGTGGTGACTCCCAATGGAGATACTTTCACTCTTGAGATTCGGAGGTTCCTTCATGCCGGGGCAAACCAGCAGATCTATGCAGGCCCGGCTTCGACTACTTTAACCGGACCGTTGGGACTTTATCGCTATGATTTTACCGCACCGGTAGCCATCAGGCCGATGAATGTGAGTGGAACGACCATGGCTTGGCGAGATGAAGACCCGCATTCGAAGACGGTATCCCTCAACTACACCAAGATGGAAATCACCAATCCTCTTGGGGGTGTGGAGACATTTGAGTTCTCGGCGGCGAATAGCATGGCCCTGATCAAGAGCACTGACCTCAGCGGGAACAGCACCACCTTTAGCTATCCTCAGCGTCCTTCGATCCCGTATGATGACCCGCTCAAGGAAACAAACGCGCTCGGAGGCGAGAAAAGTTTCACCTATCACAGCGCGACTCGGATCATGACCAGCATGAAGGATGAATCGGGCATTGAGACGATTTATACGTTGGATACCAGAGCGCGCAGGACAGCGGAGATCGTTTATGCGTCAGACGGCAGCACTAAGCTCAAGGAAACCAAGCTGGAGTATGGAGACAGCCGCTTCCCGGGATTTGTGACCCGAAAAGTGGTCAGTGATAAACGCCCTGCTTCCATGCCTTATGCAGGCTCACCGTATGCCGTCTCAACCGCCGGGGACTTTATTGAGGAATACGAGCCTGACGAACAAGGGAGGGTGAAGACCACCAAAACGTACGTGACGGCAACCGATTTTGTGAAGACGGAGACGACCTACACAGACGACGGTGACAAGCTAACGGAAACGGATGCGCTCGGGAATACAACTTCGTACACTTACGATGAGTTTAGGAAGCTCACAAAGGTGACCCATCCTGACGGAACGTTTAAATCCATGGCTTACAATGTCCGCGGTCAGATGATTTCGGAGACCAATGAAGCCGGGGTCACCACGTTTCATACTTATGACGAGCTAGGGCGGCGAATCCGGACCGTCGTGGACACAAATGGGAATGGTCCTGCCAACGGTCCTTCTTACACCAGCATGCAGATCATCAACGGTGTGCCGGTATTCAATGGGGATATCGTTACTGAGACGAGCTACAATCAACGGGGGCAAATCGTGAGTCAGACGGACACCCGAGGGCGCGTGCTGAACAACGTGTATGATGCGATTGGCAGGCTGCTTTCCACGAATGATGGCGGGCGGATCACGACATTCACCTACACGGGGGAGAACACAGGTGGCGGCACTTTTGATGACAGTGCTTTCAAACCGACCACGATGACGGAACCGAACGGTCTGGTGACAAGCTATCAATACGACGCGCTCTATCGCAATACCGTCAAGACCCGCGAAGGAGCCACAGTCAGCACGACCTATGACGCCTTGGGTCGTGTCACCTCCGTAACGGACCCGAAGGGTCGTTCGACAACAAGCACTTATGATCTGTTGGGTAACTTGGTGAAGACCCAGCATCCCGACGGTAGCACGGAGGAAAGTTGGTACACCCATCTGGGCAAGGTCTGGAAGGCCCAGGGTGAGAAGGGACACCAAACCATCACCCATTATGATCGGGCAGGCCGAGTCTTTCGTGTGGATGCTCCCAGCCTTGGAGTGAGCGGACTAGGGCCGGTGACACTGACACAATCGGATGCTAACGGAAATCCCGTCCGCGTCACCGACCCACTCGGGCGCGTGACGATGACCGAGTATGACTCCAGAAATCGTGCGGTGAAGGTGACCACCCCGGCAGCCCGAAATGCGCTGACCGGTCAGATGGAAGCCGGAGTGACGGAGACCGAGTTTGATGCCTTGGGGAACGTGACCAAGGTGACCGATCCCAACGGGAATGTGACCCGAAAGTTTTATGACCGGGCCGGTCGTGTCTGGAAAGTGGTGGACCCGTTGGGGGCGGCGGTGGTGACCCTGTATGATGCGGGGGGAAACACTGTTTCGGTGACGGATCAGAATGGGGACACTTCCGTCAGTGTTTACGATGCCTTTAACAAGGTGATCAGCAAAACGGACGCAGCCGGGAACGTGACCTCGTATGGCTATGATGCGGCGGGCAATCAAACCCAAATCACAGACGGCCTGGGGCAAACCACGACCAGTGAGTATGACAAGCTGAACCGGCTGATCCGCCAGACCTATGCCAACGGCGACACCTTCACTTACACTTACGACACGGTTCACAAGCTCTCCGCCCAGGACCCAAACGGAAACATCACGAAGTTTCAGTATGACACTCGTGATCGCCAGACACACACGGAGTATTACACCACCACCGTCACGGGGCCGGACCAGGTCACCCAGCAATGGCAGTTCACCCGTTATACGGTCTATGATGTGGAGGGAAACATCACCAGTGTCTCGGAACCAGGACGCCCCTGGGCAAACATCACTTATGAGTTTGACCGTCTCGGCCGCAAGGTGGCGGAGACTTCCCAGGGCGTGCGACACACCTATGCTTATGATTTGGCGGGCAATGAGATAAGTTCCACCTTTGGCGGCGGCGGAAGGAAGGTGGTGACCACCTACGATGCCCTGAACCGCCCGCTAACCATGACAGAAACCGCAGCGGACGGCAGCGGCACACCACGCGTGACCACCTACGGTTATGACAAAGCGGGACGTGCAGTCAGCCTCAAGAATGCCAACGGTCAGGTAACCCGGAACGCTTATGACGGCACCGGGCGGTTGCTGGAGCGCATGCTCTACGCCCATGAGGCAGCTGCGACGGCGGGGAACTTCCAGAGCCGCTTTGTTTATGAATATGATGCCACAGGCAATGTGACCCGCCAGACCGAGAGCTGGCCCGGCAGTCTGGACCGAGCGCAGGGCGAGCGGTCCACGCAGATGACCTATGATGACGCCAGCAGGCTGGTGATGGAGACCATCGATGATCCCGATCCAGCGCAGGACATGACCACCGTTTATGGTTATGACGCGGCCAACAACCGCATTAGCAAATACGTCAGCGGCGGTGGGGAACCCGGTTACTGGACCTACACCCACAACTCGGCCAATCAGCTCACCTCCTGGACCAAATGGACCGCTGTGGAGGGCGGTGTGGC
>Ga0247831_1000308_pt1 | contig 108632 bp, 98 predicted proteins | sample LaCruzMarch2015__9_FD_192406 | JGI IMG/M metagenome (GOLD analysis project Ga0247831, IMG submission 192406) | Freshwater microbial communities from meromictic Lake La Cruz, Castile-La Mancha, Spain - LaCruzMarch2015_1m | ecosystem: Environmental > Aquatic > Freshwater > Lake | place: Spain...
CCGGCGACATGTCCGGCCGTCAGAACGGTGTACTGGTATCGGTAGAAACTGGTAAGGCACTGACCTACTCCCTGGAAACCCTGCAGGCGCGTGGCAAGCTGTTCGTCGAGCACGGCCAGGAAATCTACAACGGTCAGATCGTTGGTCTGAACAGCCGCGACAACGACATGGGCGTAAACCCAACCAAAGGCAAGAAGCTCGACAACATGCGTGCTTCCGGTAAAGACGAAACCATCGCCCTGGTTCCACCTGTTCGCTTCACCCTGGAGCAGGCTCTGGAATTCATCCAGGACGACGAACTGTGCGAAGTCACGCCGAAGTCGATCCGTCTGCGCAAGAAGATCCTCGACGAAGGCGAGCGCACCCGCGCTGCTAAGAAAGCCAAGAACTGATAACAGTTCTAGCTAACTGAAAGCCCCCGCCGGCGTGAGCCAGCGGGGGCTTTTTTATTGGGCTGTCGCCGCGTGTGGCCACTTATTGGGTAATCCCCGTACGACGATTAAATAATGCTCTCAACGATTTTTATGTCTGGCATTTAGCTGTGCTGCTTCTCAATCGTGGGCGCCTTGTGTAAGGTTCGCCGCGACAGCAACCGGCGGTCAGAAGTTCAGGATGAACGGCTGGTTCTGTGAGGTGGGTCACGTGCTGTGCGGGTGATGGCAACTCGCCATGTGTTCTAATGCGCGCCGCATTTTCCTCTGTTAATTCGCTATTCAAAGGATTGAAGGCATGTCCCTTCGTAGTAAACCTTTATGGCCTGCCATCCCTGGCGGTCACCCTGCGGGCCATCGCTGTGCAACGTTAAAAATGGCTCCCGGCCGTTTTTTGGCCGTTTGGCTGATGTGTACCCTTTTTCCCGCTGTATCGCTGGCGCAAACGCCAGGTGATCGGGACCTTATCCGTGAACGTCAGGAGCGTCTGCTGCAAGAGCAGGAGCGCCGCCTGGATGAGTTGCGCCAATTGCCTGGCAAGGTCGAGCAACTACCCGCGCAACCCGTTGCTGAAGACGAGCGCTGCTTTGCCATCGAGCAGATCAATCTGGTCGGCGCCACGCTGCTCAGCCCAGCCGATCAGGCCAGCATTCTCAAGCCCTACAACGGCCAATGTCTGGGCGTTGGTCAGCTCAATCAGTTGCTTAAGGACATCACCAATCACTACCTCGGTCGTGGTTATGTCACCACGCGCGCCTACCTGCCGCAGCAAGACCTGGCCAGCGGTACGCTGCAGGTCACGGTAGTCGAGGGGCAGCTGGAAGGCTTGAACAGCTCGGAGCTGGCTTCGGATCGGGAGTTGGCCATGAGTTTTCCCGGTGCCACCGAGCGCGTGCTGAACCTGCGCGAGCTGGAGCAGTTGGTTGAGCAGCTCAACCGTTTGCCATCGCGTCAGGCACAGCTGGAACTGGTACCCGGTGAGCAGGTCGGTGGTAGTCGCGTACAGCTGCAAGGTCAGCGTAGCAAACCATGGCGAGTTAGCCTGGCGCGGCATAACGATGGCCAACTGAGTACCGGTGAGCAGCAGTGGGGGCTGGGCCTGGATTGGGACAGCCCGCTGGGCTTGGCTGATCAGTTGAGTCTGCGTGCCGGTCGCGATGCAGTGAGCGATAGCTTCCGCCATTCGCACAACCAGAGCCTCAACTACAGCCTGCCGTACGGCTGGTGGACCTTCAATTACAGCTACAGCCAGAGCTACTACCGCACCGAAAGCGAAGCCAACGGCTTTGCCTTCGATCAGGATGGCGACAGCAAAACCCACGCTCTGCGTGCCGAACGTGTGTTGCACCGCGACAGCCTGAGTAAAACTGCCGCCAGCATTGGCGTCAGCCACCTGCGCAGCAACAACTTTATCCTCGGCAATCTGATTGATGTCTCTAGCCAGCGCCTGTCCGAAGCACAGTTTGGCTTCAACCATGGTCGACGTATCGGCAATGCTTTTATCAACGCCGACCTCGGCTGGCAACACGGTACCGGCGCATTCGATGCGCAGCGCAGTGGTAACCCGCAAGGCGGCCAGCCGGTGGCGCGGTACAACAAATACAGCCTGACCTTGAGTTACCTACAGCCGTTCCAGCTGTGGGGCGAATCGTTCAGCTTCGACAGCCTGGCCAACGGCCAGCGCAGTGAAGATGTGCTGTTCAGCCCGCAACGCATCAGCGTTGGCGGCCTCAGCTCGGTTCGCGGCTTTAAGGAGCAATCGCTGTCCGGCGACAGCGGCGCCTACTGGCGCAACCAAGTGCGCTGGCGCAAGGCGGTGAGCTGGCAACCGCTGCAGCCCTTTGTCAGTGAGTACGGTGTGGCCTTCGCCTACGACATGGGTGTGATCAGCGGCGGGCGTTACAACCCGGACCAGCACGGTCGCCTCTCCGGCAATGCCATCGAGCTGAGCGCCCGCGGCCAGCATCTGGCCGCATCGGTGACCTTCGCCCGCTCACTGGAACGCCCGGACGCTATCGAGCGTCAGGAGCATCCGGTGTATTTCCGGGTCGACCTGTTCTTCTGATTTTTCTGATTTCTGCTTTATAGCCCTACGGGTTGGAGTTATTACATGGACGTTCGCACGCCTTTTTTCCAGAACATTACCTGTGTCTTGATCGGGGTTCTGTTCCTCAATCCGATCGTCACCACGGCGGCCGAACTGGCGCTGGATGCCCAGTCCGGCAGCAATGCCGCGGTGACCCAGGCCGCCAATGGCGTGCCCATGGTCAATATCGCCACGCCCAATGGCAGCGGCCTTTCGCACAACAAATTCACTGACTTCAATGTCAGTCAGCAGGGTCTGATCCTCAACAACAGTGCTCAGGCAGTGGTGCAAACGCAGCTAGGCGGCTACGTGATGGGTAACCCCAACCTCAAGGGCGGGGCGGCGAATATCATCCTCAATGAGGTCAACGGCGGCAGCCCCAGTCAGCTCAAGGGCTACACCGAAGTGGCCGGCAAGTCCGCTGCGGTCATCGTTGCCAACCCGCATGGCATCAGCTGCGATGGCTGCGGCTTTATCAATACCCCGCGCGTGACCCTTAGCACCGGCAAACCAGTGGTAGAAGGCGGGCGTCTGGATCGCTTTGATGTCGAGGGCGGGCAGATCAGCATCGAAGGCGATGGCCTCAATGCGCGCAATGTCAGCCAGTTTGACCTGATCACCCGCAGTGCGCAGATCAACGCCGAGTTGCATGCCAACCAACTTAATGTGATTACCGGGCGTAACGAAGTTGACGCCGCCAACCTCACTGCCACCGCCAAAGCCGATGATGGCAGCGCCAAACCGCAACTGGCCATCGACAGCTCGGCCCTGGGCGGCATGTACGCCGGGGCTATTCGCCTGGTCGGTACCGAAGCTGGTGTAGGCGTAAAACTGGCCGGTGATATGGCCGCCAGTGCCGGCGATATTCAGATCGACGCCAATGGCCAGCTGAGCATGGCGCGCACCGCCGCCAGCCGCGATCTGCAGCTCAAGGCAGAGAATATCGAACTGAATGCCGACACCTTTGCCGGGCGCAATGCCGTTGTAGGCGCCAGTGGGCAGACGCTGGTAAAAGAAAGCCTGGCAGCTACCCAGCAGCTCACCGTTAAAGGTGGCGAGCTGCTCAGCCAGGGCGTGATAGAGGCGGGCGTACGTGCCGATGGCAGCCTGAACAACACGGCCACCCTTAGTCTGCAAACCAGCACGGTGACAAACCCCGGCACCATCACCTCCCACGGCAGCCTGAACAGTGATGTGCAGACCCTGGATAACCGCACCGGCAAACTGCTCAGCGCCAGCGACGCAACGCTCAAGGCGCAGACGCTGGAAAACAGCGGCGGGCGTATCGTCGCGAAGCAGAACCTCGATCTGAGCGGCATCCAGCTGAACAACCAGGATGGAGAAATCCTGGCTCAGCAAAACATCACCGTGACGGCGGCCAACCTGGATAACCAGAGCGGCACCCTGGCCGGCGGCGCGCTTGACCTGCAACTCAGCGCGAGCCTGAACAACCAAGACGGCTTGATTGAATCCGCCAGCGATCTGCAACTGGCTGCCAATACCCTGAGCAACAACGGCGGCAAACTGCGCGCCCTGGGTGGTGAGGGCGATAGTCGTTTTGTCCTGGGGGGGCTGTTTAATAACGATGCCGGCCTGGTTGAGATTGGCAGTGGTGCATTTGCTCTAAGCAGCGTTGGCTTGAGCAACCTCGGCGGTACGGTGCGTCACGTGGGCGATCAGGGCTTTGCTATCGACCTGATTGCGCTTGGTCAGGCTGGCGGTCGCTTTATCACCAACGGTGTGGTCGATCTCAGCCTGGATGAGTGGAGCAATATCAGCTCGCTGCAAGCCAAGACGCTCAACATCAATATCAATCGTCTTACCCAAAGCGCTACCGGCGCTCTGCTTGCCGTTGATGGCATCACCACCAGCGGTGAGCGCTGGGAAAACCACGGCCGTATCGAAACCGATGGCGCACTGCACCTGACCCTGAGCGATGCCTACACCGGCAATGGCAAGCTGCTCGCCCAAAGCGACCTGAGCCTCACTGCAAACAGTGCCGACCTGGGCAGCGCTGCCGAGTTGCGCAGTGCCGGCGGCGTGCAAATTGATATCAGCGCTGGCTTGAGCAGTGCCGGCAAGATCACCTCGGCCAATGACCTGAGCGTCAAGGCGGCCAGCCTCAACAATCAAGGCACCTTGGGCAGTGCTGCGGCGTTGCACATCGAAGCGGCGCAGTTGATCAACCAGGGCGGCCTGCTGTTTAGCGGTGAGGGTATGCAGCTGTTGGCTGATCGCATCAGCAACCTGTATGCCGATATCTACAGCCTGGGTACGCTGACCATTGCCAAGGATGGTGCTGGCAATAAATCGACCCTGCTGGAAAACCGCTCTGGCAGCATCGAGTCCAGTGGTGACATGAGCGTGCGGGCGACCACCCTGACCAACCGCAAGGAAGTGTTTACCCCGGGCAAGCAGCTGACGGCTGGCAGCATCAGCGTGGTGTGCTACGACTGCAGCGGTGATCACCATAACGTCGATTACGTCGCTACTGAACGCTTCAATATCACGGTGGACCAAGACTCCGCGGCTTCCAGAATCCACAGTGGCGGCAACCTGACAATCCAGGGCGACGCCATTGCCAACCGTTACAGCAGCCTGAGTGCCAGCGGCAATATCAACATCACCGGTATCACCCTGGAAAACATGGGCGCGGCTAGCGGCATTATCGAGCGTATTCGGCGCTTCAATACCGGGCGTGTCACCGATGGTACGGATGAACGCTTCCGCGACAACCACATCAATCCCTACAACGCCGCAGCTTTGCCCAAGGAAGTACCCAGCGCGCTCTATGCCTGGACACTGACCAGCGATATTGAGACCCAGACGCCAAATGGCTCCGGTGCTCCGGCCATCATCCAGGCCGGCGGCAATGTCAGCATTCAAGCTACGCAAAGCCTGACCAACTCCTCGGTGTTGAATAACCAGGCCGCTCAGGCTGGCACTGCACCGGGACTCGACACTCAGGTCACCGGCAGCAGCCAACCCTTGGTCGTACAACTTAATGCGCAGTTACCGGCAGACAGTCAGCAATTGGTTGTCGACCCACTGGCGCAACCGAGTTTTAGCTTGCCGCAGGGGCAGAATGGTCTTTTCCAGTTAAACAATGATCCGGGTTACCCCTACTTGGTTGAGACAAGTCCAGCCTTTGCCAGCCTTAAGAACTTCCTTAACTCGGGCTACTTGCTCGATGCGGTGGGCTACAACCCGGATCAAACCCAGCGCCGCTTGGGTGATGGCCTGTATGAACAGCGCCTGATCCAGCAGGCCATTGCCGCGCGTACCGGCAAGCGCTTCCTGGCGGGGTTGAACTCGGATGAAGCGCAGTTCAAGTACCTGATGGACAACGCCATCGCCAGCAAACAAGCGCTGAATCTGGCCCCCGGCATCGCCCTGACTGCCGAGCAGGTGGCGGCCCTGACCCATGACATCGTCTGGATGCAAGAGCAGGTCGTGAATGGCCAGAAGGTTCTGGTACCAGTGCTCTATCTGGCTCAGGCCAATGACCGTTTGGCTCCGGGTGGTGCCTTGATTCAAGGGCAGGATGTCGCCTTGATTAGTGGCGGCAACCTGAACAACAGCGGCACCCTGCGCGCCAGCAAGAACCTCAGCGCGACGGCTAACAACATCAGCAACAGCGGTCTCACTCAAGCAGGCGAGCGTCTGAGCCTGCTGGCCACTGACAGCATCCGCAACGCTCGGGGCGGCCTTATTGCCGGCAAGGACGTCACGGCGATTGCCCTGACCGGTGATATCAGCAACGAGCGCACTATCACTCAGGAAGCACGCAGCGGGCGTAACTTCAGCCAGCTCACCAGCGTGGTCGACAAGGCCGCCGGCTTCGAAGCCAGCAATAACCTGAGCCTCTCCGCCGGCCGCGATATCCAGAATATCGGTGGCAGCCTCAAAGCCGGCGGCAATGCCGACTTGAGTGCTGGGCAGGATCTGATCATCGCCTCCGCCGAGGCCGAAAACGGCCAGATGCGCAAGGACAAACGCCACTTCTGGGAGAAAAGCAGCACCACCCAATACGGCAGCGACGTGCAGGTGGGTGGCGACCTTAGTGCCGAAGCCGCGCGCGACTTGGTGGTGGTTGCCAGCAAGGTTAAAGCCGCTGGCGATGTAGACCTGCTGGCAGGTGGCGACGTGCTGATCGGGGCTGCGGCTAACGAAAGCAGCAGCGAGTACCGCTATAACCGCGGTAGTAAAAAGAAGATCAATCAGGAAAACACCACTGTTCGCCAGCAAATGGCTGAAGTTGAAGCTGGTGGTGATCTGCTTGTCATTGCGGATAACGACCTGACCCTGAGTGCCAGCAAGTTAAAGGCTGGAGATGAGGCCTACCTCTACGCTGGCAGCAATTTGAGCCTACTGACTGAGGCGAATCAGGATTACCGCTTCTATTCAAAGTCCACGAAAAAATCCGGATCGTTTGGTCGCAGCAGCAAGAAAAGTGTTCTAAGTGAAAGCGAATCCATCACTTCAGTAGGGTCAAGTGTCACAGCCAACAATGCGGTTTTGACTGCTGGGCAAGATCTGCGCGTTATCGGCAGCAGTGTTGAGGCTAGTGCTGGTGATGTCAGCTTATCGGCGGCCAATGACATCTTGATTGGCCATGCACTTGATCGCACAGAAACCAGGCAAGAGAGCAGCTCAAGCAAAAAATCTTGGGGAGGCTTGAAGTCCAGTAAGGAAAAGCATGGTGTCAAAGAGTCCAGTACCCAGGCCGTGGGTAGCCTGATCTCCGGTGACAATGTCGAACTTCAGGCTGGACGTGACGTTCAGGTTACTGCTTCTGGAGTGGTTAGCACCGACGATCTAAATATTCTGGCTGCTCGCGACATCAAGATTGATGCCGCAACCAACACCTTTAGTCGCGATGAGAAATATAAGTCTAAGAATCGTGATCTGACTGGGCTGGCGACCGGTAATAATTTGGGGCTGGACGATATTACTGGTAACCAGCACTTGTCCATCAGCAAGGGCAAAGGTAACAGCCAGGCTGAAGAAACGACGTTGACTGGCAGTACCGTGGGTTCAAGCGAAGGCAGCGTCTCCTTGACTGCCGGGCGCAAGATTGGCGTTGTCGCCAGCGACCTCGTAAGTACCAAGGACATGTCTCTAACCGCTTCTGATGTGAGCATTGTTGCGGGTATCGAAACCGCCAAGCAGAGCAGCAAGGCCGGTTCGAGTAGCCTGGCAGTCGGGCGGGTGGTCGGCGGCAGTGTGGTCGATACGGTACAAAGTATTTACGATACGGCTAAGGCTGCCAACGAGGCCGAGGATAGTCGTCTCAAAGCGGTCAAGACCGCTCAGGCGTTGCTGTCTACCTATTCAGCAGTACAGCAAGGGGACTCTGCAGCGGCGAATATCGCCGACGGCAAACCTGCGAATAGCAGTGGGTCGCTGATCAAGATCGGTACTGAAGTCGCCCACACGCGCAGCAAGAGCAGTAGCCAATACAGCGCTGAACAGGTCAAACAATCCAATCTCAACAGCGGTGGCACGCTCAGTATCGTCGCATCCGGTGCCGAAGCATCGAGCAATGGGGATATCCATATCGTCGGCAGTGCGCTCAAGGCTGCCGATACCGAGTTGCTGGCCAAACGCGACATCGTTCTGGAAAGCGCGCAGAACAGCGCTGAATGGAATAACCAGAGCAAAACTAATCGCACCAGTGTTGGGGCCAGTTTCAACATTGGCCAGCAGAATGGTTTCACTCTTGACCTAGGTGCCAAGCTATCCGGCAACACGGGTAAGGGCCACGATATTACCCAGGTCAACAGCACGCTCGACACTGGCTCTCTGTTGTTGGTGAGCGGGAAGGACACCACCTTGGCCGGCGCACAAGTTCGCGCTGATAAAGTCGATGCCGCTATCGGGGGCGACCTGAACATTGCCTCTCGCCAGGATGAGACAAAGAACAAAAACGAGCAGAAGAGTGCTGGTTTTGGTGCAAGCATCTGCATTCCGCCCTTCTGCTATGGCGCGACTGTCAGTGGTACTGCCAGCCTGGCCGGTGGCAAGACCAGTACGGATTACCAGGCCGTTACCGAGCAAAGTGGCATTTACGCGGGTAAGGGTGGCTATGACATCACCGTTGGCGATACCACGCGTTTGCAAGGCGCGGTGATTGCTAGCGAGGCAACCGCGGACAAGAACCGTCTAAGTACTGATCGCTTGGAACACAGCGACATTCGCAACCGCAGCGAAATCAAAAGCCAGTCCGCTAGTCTGAGTGTTTCTTACAGCTCGAGTGGCGAAACTAAAGGGGGCGACAGTATCGATGCCAGTTCCTCATTGGGTGGCGGGCTACCCCTTTCGCTTAAAGAGTCCGATCGTAGCACCACTAAGAGTGCGGTAAGCGCTGGCACCCTTGAGGTGCGAAATTCTGATGGCGCGCACGACCTCAGTGGCTTGAGCCGCGAAACTGCAGGTGCCAATCAGCAACTTGATCGCCCTGATGAGAAGGCCATGCAAGAACGCATGGACTTGATTCAGAGCACTGCCGCGCTGGGCCAAAGCGTGGTTTCGACCATCTCCCAAGCCAAGCAGAAAGATGCTCAGGAGAAACTCAAACAGGCCGATAAAACCAACTCCCCGGCGGATAAAACTGCGGCCATAGCTGCCTGGGAAGAGGCGAAGCGTTGGGATGTCGGTGGCGATATGCGCATATTTGCCAATATCACCACAGGTCTGCTGGCAGCGGGATTGGGTGGTACAGGTGCCGGTACTACGGCAGGCATCGTGGCCAATACCACTGCGGCCGACACCTTTAAGCGCATTGGCGATTATGCTGACAAGCAGAAGCAAAACGCCACTGATGAAGCTACCAAGGCTGCCTGGGCAGAAGGCGGCATTGCCCGAATCCTATTGCATGCGACGGCAGGCGCCATCCAGGGGTTGGCCGGTGGCAGTGTGGAAAGCGGCGCACTAGGGGCGGGCCTGTCGGCTGCGGTTATGCCGGCTATCACGAAGGCGCTGGAAGGCAGCGGGCTGAGCGTGAGTGATCGTGATGCTCTCGCAACGCTGATTGCTACTGGGATGGGTGTAGCTGCCGGTTCCGGTGACGGTACGGCTGGGCAAGTTGTAGCGGGGGGGAGTGCCGGTAATGTGGATATGTATAACCGGCAGCTGCACCCGGACGAGAAAGTTCTGGCAAAACAATTAGCCGAAAAAAGCGGGGGGAAATACACCGCTGAGCAAATTGAGGAGCAACTCAGACTTACTTATGTACTTGGTACAGATATCACTCCTGGTAAAGATATAGTCGTGCCAAAAGATGGCATCTATGATGCTGGCGGTAACTGGATTGAGTTGGGTAATGGGCTGTATCTACAGGACTACTCTCAACTGGATATTGATCTAGTCGCCTTTATTCAGGGTGAAACGAATCAATATCATTGGGCTGCTTTTCCTACAGCACCCGCGGTGGACTGGTCAAAAGTTCCTAGCGTAAGCGATGAAAAGAGAGACCGCCTTACCGGATATGTTCTGGATGATAATGGCAGATATCGTGTTCCGACTATGGTCGATGGTAAGTCATTCAGTCCCCGTTTCTTTGCTTGTGGAGACGCTGAGTGTGCTGCTAGTGGTAGTAATATTGATCATAGCGACCCGGAAACTCGGAAATGGATAGCGGCAGGAAATGCTGAAGCTGCCGAGAAGGCCCTAGCTGCTGGATCGCTCGTTCCGTTACCAACTGCATGGATTGGCAGGTTCTTAGGGAATGTTATTGCTAGAGGTAGTTCGAAGGTTGCAGTTGAGGCGGTTGTTGCAAAAAGTACGTTGAACAAATCTTTGCTTGATGAGCTAGCTGCTAATGGTGTGAAATTTACTTCGGAGAATGTGATTGCAACGGCTCGCAGCTCTAGCGGGAAAGTTATATTCCTAGAGACTGGGAATTCAAAAGCCGGCTTGCGACATATTATCGAAGAACATGGTGGCCAATTCGCTCAGATGGGCGTGTCCGAGTCTCAAATTCCGGGCGTAATAATGAAAGCAGTTTCTGAGGGGAAGCTCGTTGGCTACCAAGGCTCTGGGGCAGGGCGCCCAATTTACGAGCTAACTATTAATGGAACGCAGCAACGCATTGCTGTGACTGTCGGCGACAACGGCTTTGTCGTCGGCGCAAACCCAAGGGGGCGCGTTAAGTGAAAAGTATAAAATTGATGGCGGACTATCAGTGCCATCCTCTTTGGAATATGAGTCCGGATGAATATGGAGACATAGATCCTTGCGAGCTTCCTATTTCTAAAGGGCTTCAGATGCGTCTATCGAAATGGGCCGCTATGTACGATGAAACGCTAGATTCTGATTACCCGCCAAATTCTGGGTTCAAGAGTGAGGAGCTAGAGCGTGAATTCAAGCGGGAAGGAGAGTTATTGGCTGAAAGCTTGAGAAGTGAGCTCGGTCCGGATTTTTGTATTCTCCTTAAAATATAGTCGGGCATATGTCGGAAAGAGAACGGGGGGAAGAGGCGGATTTATTTTTCCTGATCTTAGCTAGTCTAAAAGTTCCACGGATGGGAGATTATTTATTCCTAGGATGGGACGCGTAATTTTACCGAGCTACCCGTGCCATATTGTGCAGCGTGACCATAATCGTTAGGTTGTGTTTGCCGTTGCAGATAATTGTCAGCGTTATCTCGCGTGGAAAAATAAATCCGCCCGCTTTTTCGTTAGTGAGCCGAATACTGCATTAACAAAGGAGTGCATTAATATAAGGAAAAGGGGACAGATTTATTTTCCCTGATATTAGCTAGTCTGAAAGCTCCACGGATGGAGGATTACTTATGCCTAGGATGGGCCGCGTCGTTTTACCGAACTACCCGCACCATGTTGTGCAGCGCGGGCATAACCGCCAGGTAGTGTTTGCTGCTGCCGAGGATTATCAGCGCTATCTCACGGATCTTCGCGAGCTTAAAGATGTATTTGGCGTAAAGGTCTACGCCTACTGCCTGATGACTAATCATGTTCATCTGTTACTGGCACCTGGCGATTCGGTCGCTGGGCTAGGACAGTTGATGAAGGCGCTGGCGGCGCGTGCGACGCGCTATCGCAATCGGCTAGAGGGGCGTTCCGCTACTCTGTGGGAAAGCCGTTATAAGTCCAGTGTGGTGCAGTCAGATGCCTACCTGCTGGCCTGTTGCCGTTACATCGAGTTGAACCCGGTACGTGCTCGCATGGTGGGCGATGCGGCGGATTATCCATGGTCGAGTTATCGCGTTCGGTTTAGTGATGTGCCAGATGATCATTGGCTGGATGCTGACCCTTGTTTTTTGGCTTTGGGCAATACCGCCAATGAACGGCATCATCGATACGAGGCGTTTATACGCCAAGCGATTCCCGTTGATGAAATCAGATTAATCCGAGAGGCTTTGCAGCGTGGTCAGTTGACTGGTACCAGCCGTTTCATCGACGAGGTAGAGCGTATTGTTGGCTTACGGATAGAGCAGCGAGGGCAAGGTCGGCCAAGAGTGGCATTGAGGGAATAGATATTTCTGGTTTATATGGCGTGTTTTTATATCACTGTCGCATTTTTTAACTTCCTTTTCGTTACTAATACGTATTGCGAAAGTGTGATTGTCTATTTTTATAATTTAATTGTTGGGCGGTTAGTGTGCAGTTAACGGTTTTTGTTTTAGCGGCTGATAATGGGGTAAAGCAGGAGCGTTGGGCCAGATTTATGAAATGCCCGAAGCAATTTATTGAAGTGATGGGTGAGGCGCTTGTTCATCGTACTTTGCGATTGTGTAGGCTGCATTTCAAGTGTGATATTCATCTGCTGGCTATAAACGGCTTGTATGATTCACTGCCTGTTATAAAGTTAGTGCCAGAGTCTTTTGCCACAAAGGCGCATAGCGTATTGAGCGTTCTGGATGAATGGAAAGGTGGCGATCTGGTAGTGCTTTACAGTGACGTGTATTACTCAGATGCAGCGTTTCAGCGTGTGCTGCATACGCCGGGCACCCATTTTTTTGGTCGCGCTGGGCGGAGTGCATTTACCTTTAAAAATTATGGTGAGTTGTTCGCCTTAAGAGTGGCATGGGACGATAAAGATTATTTCTCTGAAATGCTTCATGTGTGTGTGGATAACTACGGGCGTACTGGGCAACAAAGTTTTTGGGCGCTTTATCGGTTGATGGCTGGCTTTCCTGTTGATAAGCACAGGGTTGAAAGTCAGCTATTTATTGAGATACACGATGAGACGGACGATATTGACTTTCCTCAAGATGTACAGCGAATTGTTGAGGCTGTAGAGAAACGGCCTAAATGGCGTATGCGGTTTTGGCTGCGTCGAGCAAGTTTATGGAATAAGCAGCGACGTGACCGAGTGCGAGAGAAGAGATCACTGAAGCAGCGCTAATGTTGTGTGATGTTTATATGTTGAAAGGCTAACTTAGGTTCAACTTTAAAAGCCCCCGCCGGCGCGAGCCTGCGGGGGCTTTTTGTTTTCGGATGGTCTACTGGACGTGTGTTGAGTTTGCGCGCAAGGTTTGACGAGTTTTTCACAGTCTGTCTGGCATAACAGGCACCACTATTGGGCTGCCATGAGGTTGCTATGTCTGCAGTGTTGACTGGAGCGGCGCGCCAGCGTGTTGATTGGGCCGGGCTGGGTTGGGCGTTTGTGTTTTTCTGGTACTTCTCCGGCGTGACCCAGTTGTTGATTCAGCTGACCGGTACGGCGGGGTTTTCTGGCTTTCGTCAGGCGTTACTGGCCAGTGCCTTGTGGCTGGTGCCGTTGCTGCTGTGGCCGGCGCGCTCGCGTCAGCTGGCTGCGGTGATTGGGGCGGTGCTATGGCTGTGTTCGCTGGGCAGCTTTGGTTACTTTCTGATTTACGGGCAGGAGTTCTCCCAGAGCGTAATTTTCATCATGTTCGAGTCGAACCTGAATGAGAGCCGCGAATACCTGATTCAGTACTTCTCTTGGTGGATGCTGTTGGCATTTGCCGCTTACGGTCTGGGCGGGTGGTGGCTGTGGCGCCAGGTGCGGCCGGTGTATTTATCGCGCCCGGGCGCAGTGTTCGCAGCGGCTCTGGCGTTGTTTGTGTCGCTTGGTTACCCGGCGTTGCGTCAGTTCAGTAAGCACGACAGCTGGCAGGCAGGCTTCGACAATTTTGCCCAACGCATTGAAACGGCGACGCCTTGGCAGTTGGCGGTGGGCTACAAAAATTACCGTGAGCAGCTGGCCAATATGCAGGTCTTGCTAGCGGAGAACGCCAGTATTGCGCCCTTAAGCAACTTACAGGACGCCCATGCTGGGCAGCCGGCCACCTTGGTATTAGTGATTGGCGAGTCGACCAATCGCCAGCGCATGAGCCTTTACGGCTACCCGCGTGAGACCACCCCGGAGCTTGATGCGCTGCGTGACCAGTTGCAGGTATTCGATAACGTGGTCACGCCACGGCCTTACACCATCGAGGCCTTGCAGCAGGTGCTGACCTTTGCCGATCAGGAGCACCCGGAGCGCTACCTGACCACGCCCTCGGTGCTCAACCTGATGAAGCAGGCGGGTTACAAAACCTACTGGATCACCAACCAGCAGACTATGACCAAGCGCAACACCATGCTCACGACTTTTTCCAAGCAGGCGGATGAGCAGGTTTACCTGAACAATAACCGTGAGCAGAACGCCCGCCAGTACGACGGGGATGTGCTGGAACCCTTTGCCAAGGTGCTGGCCGACCCGGTCCCGCGCAAATTTGTGGTGGTGCACCTGCTGGGCACGCACATGAGCTACCAGTACCGCTATCCGCCGGAGTTCGCGCGTTTCAATGACCGTACGGGCGTGCCGGCGAATGTCACGGATGATCAACTGCCAACCTATAACAGTTACGACAACGCGGTGTTGTACAACGACCATGTAGTGGCCAGCCTGATCAAGCGCCTGGCGGGGCAGCAGTCCAGTGGTTTTCTGCTGTACCTGGCGGATCATGGTGAGGCGGTGTTCGATGCGCCCAAGGCCGATGTGTTGGGGCGTAACGAGGCCGCGCCGACCAGCCCGATGTACACCGTGCCGTTTATTCTCTGGAACTCGCCCCAGTGGCGCGCGCAGCAACCCCGGGATTTCACCACGGCGCTGTCACGACCCTACAGTTCGGCGCACTTTATCCACACATGGGCGGACCTGGCGGGCCTGCGATTTGATATGTATGAGCCGCATAAAAGCCTGGTGAGTGATGCGTTCAGGCCGTTACCGCTGCTGATTGGCAATCCCGAGCAGCCGAAGAGCCTGATCGATTTCAGCCTGATCAAGCCCAAGCTCGATGTGACTGAACTGGCTCAACGTGAGCGGGTGCAGCCTGCCGCCGAGCTGTAAGACGCATGAAAAAGCCCCCGTCAGCCTGGCTGGCGGGGGCTTTTTATGGGCTCGTTACGCTGCCCTCGGTTAAATCCCGCTTTTCACCTTGCTCCAGATGCGCGTGCGCACGCGGTCGATCTTCAGCGGCATGGCTTCCAGGGCATAAAGGTTGCCCATTGCTTCTTGCGGCGGGTAGACGGTGGCATCGGCTTTCAGCTTGGGGGCAACCAGGCTGTCGGCAGCGCTGTTACCGTTGGCGTACTGCACGTGGTTGGTGATCTGCGCGATCACCTGGGGTTGCAGCAGGTAGTTCATGAATGCGTAGGCGGCCTGCTCGTTGTTGCTGTCGGCGGGCATGGTGACCATATCGAACCAGATCGGCGTGCCTTCCTTGGGGATCACGTAGTTGATGCGGATGCCGTTGTTCGCTTCTGTCGCGCGGTTGCCGGCCTGCATGATGTCGCCAGAAAAGCCCACGGCCATGCAGATGTCGCCATTGGCCAGGTCGCCGACGTACTTGGAGGAGTGGAAGTAGCGCACGTTCTTGCGCATCTCCAGCAGTAGCGCTTCGGCCTTCTTGTAGTCCTCAAGGTTCTGACTGTGGTGCGGCAGCCCCAGGTAGTGCAGGGCAATCGGCAGCAGCTCCGGGCCGTTGTCGAGAATCGCCACACCGCACTGGCTGAGCTTGGCCAGGTATTCCGGCTTGAAGATCAGGTCCCAGGAATCGAGCGGTACATCCTCGCCGAGCACTTCGCGCACCTTGGCCACGTTGTAGCCGATGCCGGTGCTGCCCCACAGGTAGGGAAAGCCGTACTGGTTGCCAGGGTCGTTGGTTTCCAGGGCCTTCATCAGGATCGGGTTGAGGTTGTTCCAGCCGGGCAGGCGGCTCTTGTCGAGTTTCTTCAGCGCGCCGCCCTGAATCTGCCGGGCCATGTAATGGTTGGACGGGAACACCACGTCATAGCCTGAGTGCCCTGCCATCAGTTTGGCGTCGAGGGTTTCATTGCTGTCGTACACATCGTAGTGGCTGCTGATGCCGCTGCTTTGCTCGAATTGCTTGAGGGTGTCGGGGGCGATGTAGTCCGTCCAGTTGTAGATGCGCACGGTTTCCGCGGCCTGGCTGATGCTGCTGAGCAGCAGCAGGGGAAGCAGTTTTTTCAGCATGGGAATACCTCATCGTTTTTATCGGTGTTGTCGAAGCGGCAGTTGAATAGGGTGGAGCAGGGCCTGCGCTGGGCCGGGTTACTTGAGCAGAACGAAGCTCTTGCGCACGGTTTCCGTGATGTCCCACACGCCGAAGGTGTTGGCGGGCAGCAACAGGGCGTCGCCAGCTTGGATCTGTATGGGCTCGCCGCCATCCGGGGTGAAGGTGCAGCGCCCGGCGATAAAGTGGCAAAACTCCTGCTGGGCGATCTGCCGGCGCCAGCGCCCGGGTGTGCATTCCCAGATACCGGCGGCGACGCCGTCGGCATGTTCGATGCCCTGGCTGCTGGTGATGGCGACCGGCTCGCTGAGTGGGACGGCGACCGGGTTGACGTCTGGCAGGGGCAGGTGGGCGGTGTTCTTAAAGTGTTCGATGCTCATGAAACTCTCCGTTAACGCATGAATTTTTCCATGGTGCCGGCCAGGCTACTGGCCAGCTGGCGCCGCCAGGGCGCGCTGTCTGGGTTGGCCAGTACGCGGTCCTCATGCACAAAGCTCTGAATGATTGCGTTGTAGCCGAGCCAGCGCAGCGGTTCCGGCTCCCAGCGCGGCAGGCGGTTGATCGGCTGGTCGCCGAGCACCCAGGGCTGGCGGGTTAGCTCGCTCTGCTGGTCGAGAATCAGGTCGGCCAGAGTGCGCCCGCCGAGGTTGCTGGCGCCCACGCCTTCGCCGCCGTAACCGCCGGACAAGGCGATGCCGTTGCTGCGGTCCACCAGCATGTGCGGGCGAAAGCGCCGCGCCATGCCCAGGTTGCCGCCCCAGGCGTGGGTGATGCGCACCTGCTTGAGTTGCGGGAAGAGTTCGCCGAACAGGTAGCGGCGCAGGTCGCGCTCGTCCTCGCTGAGGTTGAAATCGGTGCGCAGGCGGCCACCAAAGCGGTAACCACCACGGGCGCCGAATACCAAACGGTCGTCGGCGCTGCGCTGGCCGTAGGTCACCTGGCGGCTGTTCTCGCTGAAGGCCTGGCCGCGCTCCAGGCCGATGTCGGCCCAGACTTCCTTGGGCAGCGGCTCGGTGGCCACCAGCAGGCTCTGCACCGGCAGCTGATGGTTACCCAGGGGCGGCAGGCTGGCGGCGTAACCTTCCACGGCCGGGACTATCCAGTCAGCGCGTACGCTGCCAGTGGCGGTACGCACCAGGCCGGTTTGCCAGTCGATCACCCGACTCTGTTCGTATAGCTCGACGCCCATGGCCGCCACGCAACGCGCCAGACCACGCACCAGCTTGGCGGGTTGAATGGTGGCGCAGTGCGGCGTGTAGATCGCGCCGAAGGCATTGGCCAGCTGCAGCTGTTTGCCCAGGTCGAAGGGCGTCAGCCAGCGGTAGTCGGTTTCATCCAGGCCCAGGTCGCGTAGCTCAGCCAGGTGCTGGCGCAGGCTGGTCAGTTGCTCCGGGTAGCGCGCGGCACAATACAGCACGCCGGCCTTACGGTAATCGCAGGCAATCTGCTCGTCCTGCAGCACGCTGGCGACTTCATCAGGAATGCCATGCAGCAGCGCATAGGCGCTTTGGCGCGCGGCGCTGGGTTGGTCAGCGAGCAGGTTGTCCTGGCCGAGCAGGTTGCCCATCAGCCAGCCGCCGTTGCGCCCGGAGGCGCCGAAGCCGGCAATCTCGCCTTCGAGGATGACGATGCGCAGGTGTGGCGCCTGGCGCTTGAGGTAATAGGCGGTCCACAGGCCGGTGTAGCCGGCGCCGATGATGGCCACATCGGCGTGCAGGTCTTCGGTCAGCGCGGGGCGGGCGGTCAGCGGTTCGGTCAGCTGATCCATCCACAGGCTGAGGGAGCGCCATGGGCTCATCGTCGATCTCCGGCAATCAATCCCTATGCGATGCGCAGAGACTAGGAGGTCGATCAGGGCTTGTCTTGTGTGCGGGCCCGCAAGGAAATTTGTTTGAGGTAGGCCTTGGGCGACATGCCGGTGTGCCGACGGAAGCAACTGTAGAACGCCGAGAGCGAATTGAACCCAGCGGCGAAGGCCAGTTCATCGACACGCTGCAGGTCGTTGCCGGCGTCCAGCGCTGCAAGCAGGTGCTGCAGGCGCTTCTGGTTGATATAGCGGTAGAAGCTCTGGCCGAGCACCTGGTTGAGCAGGTGGGAGATCTGGTTGCGGCTGTAACCGGTGGCTGCCGCGACCTGCGGCAGGCTGAGTTGCGGGTCGAGGTAGGCCTGGGCGCGCTGCATGTAGTCTTCCAGGTCCTGCGCCAACAGCCCCAGCTGGCGGGCACTGAGGCCGAGACGGCTAAGGGCCGGGCGGGAGTCAGCGCTAGAGGATAGCTCGCGCTCCTCGCGCATCAGCGTGGCGTATTCATGGATGCGCCAGATCAGCCCGTCGCGCACGGTAATCGCCTCGCCGGTGCGGAACGCCAGCAAGCCGCCACTGCCGTGCAGGCTGATGCGGTACTGGATAAACGCGGTATGACCGTCGATGCGGATGCGGTCGGTGTGTTCCAGGGCTTCACCGGGCTGGCGCGGCAGGTTGTTGCGCACGTACTCGCGCAGCTCGGCAAAGCCCATGCAGCGCTGCTGGAAGAAGTCGTGGTACTGGATATCTGGGTGATACAGCGCCATCACCGCGTCGAGGTCGCGGTCTTTCCAGCTGTAGTGATAGCGCATCACCGTGGCGCGGGTGCGCTCGGTCTGTTGGGCGTCATCGGGGAAGTCGGCGTTATGCATGCCTGCCAGCTTGCCCGAGGCGTCGCGGCAGCTCAATGCTGTTGCTTAGCTCTTCGGCTTGTAGGCGCAGTAGCCGGGACGTGGGCCGATCTTCGGGTGGTTGCGGCAGGTGTCCGGACGCTTTTCGTAGATGGTGCACAGGCGGGTTTTGCGATCGAGGTAGTAGCAGTCGTTGTTGCTCATGCGGGTCAGGGTGAAGATGCCCGACTTCTGATGGAAGCGTTCGACGATGCCGTCTTTCTGCAGGCGCTTGGCGATGTTCTTCAGCGGCTCGCTGCGTTCGAACTCATCAACCACGCCGATGCGGATCAGGTCATTCAGGCGCGCTTCAACCGGCAGCGTGCAGCAGCTGGACATGCAGCTGTGGCACATGTCGGCGGTGTATTTAGCCCAGGTTTCCAGGCGGTCGAGTTCGGCGGCGGCAATCAGGTTGTTTTTCATCGAGGCAGGCATGCATCAGTGGTTCGGCGCGCGATGATAGCGGCCTGGCGACGTTTGTGAATGACTATCTGCCGGCTGGTCATCGTTTGTGCGGCAGCGTCGCTCCGAGTTTCTTGTTGTGCTGTGATGCGTGCGGCATTCGTCTCTCTGGGTATGCACCGGTCGGGCTCCTATACTGCTGCGCAGTGTGCGCCGGGTGCCGGGCAACAGGATGTTCGGGTTTAGCTGATATAGGAACGCGCTGCATGCAATGGATCTTCATGCTGGTGGGGTTGGTGCTCGGGGCGTTGGCGGATGAGACGCTGACGGCGTCACTGCTGGGCGCTCTGATAGGCTTGGGCCTTGGTCAGGCGCTCAAACTGCAGGGTTTGGCACGCGAGAATGCTGCGCTGACGGCGCAGCTCAAGGCGTTTTCGCAGCGCTTCGAGCAAGGCACTGCGGCGCTGTATGAGCGCTTGCTCAAGCTGGAGCAGAGTGCCACGCCAGCTGCCGAGGCACCGCCTGTGTCGGAGCCGATCAGCTCCGTTGCCGTGCCTGCACCTGAACCTATCGTCAGTGCCCAAGCGGCCCAGCCTGAATTGGACTGGACCCTGGATTTTGTCCTGCCCGAGCCTGCTCCTGAGCCTGTCGCGCCTATGCAGGCTGCGGCCGAACCCGCCGCCGCGCCGATCAAACCGCCGCCCGCGACCCCCTGGAAACCTGCCGAGCCACGTCAGCCAACGCTGCTTGAGCGGGGCTTCACTGCGGCCAAGGACTGGTTACTGGGCGGTAATACAGTGCTGCGCGTCGGCGTGGTGCTGCTGTTTCTCGGCCTGGCCTTCCTGCTGCGCTACGCCACTGAAGGCGTGGTGGTGCCGGTGGAATTTCGCTACGCCAGTGTCGCCGCCAGTGCGGTGGCCTTGCTCGGCCTCGGTTGGTGGTTGCGTCTGCGTAACCCGAACTATGCCTTGATGCTGCAAGGCACCGGGATCGCCGTGCTCTACCTGACGGTGTTCGCCGCGATGCGCTTACACCCGCTGTTGGATCCTGGCGTGGCGCTGGGTCTGCTGGTGCTGGTCACGGTTTTTTCGGCGATTCTGGCGGTCAAACAGGATGCCCTGGGCCTGGCGGCTGCAGCGGCTCTGGGCGGTTTCGCCGCGCCGATCCTGACCAGCACGGGCAGTGGCAACCATGTGGCGCTGTTCAGTTACTTCGCCCTGCTCAATGCCGGGATCTTTGCCATTGCCTGGTTCAAGGCCTGGCGGTTGCTCAACCTGATCGGCTTTGTCGGCACCTTCGGCATCGGCTTCGCCTGGGGCATTCGCTCCTATAAGCCAGAGCTGCTGTGGAGTACCGAGCCGTTCCTGATTTTGTTCTTCCTGATGTATGTGACCATCGGTCTGCTGTTTGCACGGCGCAAGCTGCGTGAAGCTCTGGATGCGCCCGAGGATCGCGATGAACTGTTGCGGTGGGCCGCACGCAAAGGCGACTACATCGACGCCACCGTGCTGTTCGGCCCGCCGCTGGTGGGCTTTGGTCTGCAGTTCGCCCTGGTGCAGCACATCGAGTTTGCCGCAGCGTTCAGTGCGTTGGCGCTTGGGCTTTTCTACTTAGTGCTGGCGCGGCTGCTGGTCGGTCGCAGCGGTGATCGTGCCGTGTTGCTGGTGGAAACCTGCCTCGCGTTGGGCGTGGTATTCGGCAGTCTGGCGATTCCCTTGGGCCTTGATGCGCGCTGGACTTCGGCCGCCTGGGCGGTGGAAGGCGCGGGCATCTTCTGGCTCGGATTGCGTCAGCAACGCAGCCTGGCACGGGCATTCGCCCTGCTCCTGCAGGTGGGCGCGGCGCTGGCGTTCGTCATCGGCTTACGTGGCGGTGAACTGACGCTGCTGGACGGCGCGCCGCTGGGTGCGCTGATGCTCGGCGTGGCTTTGCTGTTCAGCTACTGGCAGCTGCGCCAGAACACGCAATACGCCAGCAGCTGGGAGGTGCGCGGATTGCCGGTACTGGCCTGCGCCGGGCTGGCCTTCCTCTATCTGATTGCGTCACTGCTGTTTGCTGCGCAGGGCACGGCGATCAGCTGGGCGCTGGCCGGTCTGCTGACGTTGTGGCTGGGCTTGCGCCTGCAGGCACGCAGCTTTCTGTTCAGCGCCTTTGCCGTGCAATTGCTCGGCGGTGTGGTGTTTATGCTGGACATGGCCGGCAATGCGGCCACTGGTATGGGCGGCTTCTCTGCCGGCTGGCAGGGCTTGCTGACCTCGTCCTTGATCGGTTTCGGGCTGATCGCTGGCATGCTGCTGGCCGCGCGTGATCCGCAGGTGGGTAACGACCGTCGTCTGCTGCGCGGGCTGTCCGTGGTGCTGCTGGTGGGTCTTGTGTTCCTCAATCTGGCGGTGCTGTTCGTCCTGCCGTGGGCCACGGCGAGCGCGGTGTGGGGCGGCAGCGGTCTGCTGATCATCTGGCTCAGTCTGCACTTGCAGCAGCGCGCCAGCTTTATCTTCGGTCTGCTGTTGCAGGTGCTGGCAGGGCTGGTGTTCCTTGCGGTCAGCCCGCTGCTGTTTGGGCAGCTGTCGGCCGAGGGTATTCGACCACTGGCTCACGTGGATTTCTGGACGCCGTTGGTGCTCGGTGTGGCCGCGCTGGTTGGCGCTTGGCGTTTGCAGCAGCTGGCGCGGCGCGAAGCGCCCGGTGCGCTGGGTAATGTCAGCTTGCTGGGCCTGGCGCAACTGCTGCTGGTGTGGGGCGCAGCCTGGTGGGCAGTGGCGTTGAGCAGCGAAGTGCTGCGCTTTGTGATGCCTGAGTGGCAGAGCAGTGCCTTGCTTGTGGTGTTGGCGGCCAGCGTGGCCCTGGCGGCATTCCTCGCGCCGCGTACACGCTGGGCCGAACTGGCGTTGCTGTGCTGCCTGCTGACGCCGCTGGCCGGCGTGGTGCTGCTGCACGCCTGGCACCTGCACTATCACCCGGCTGCGCAATTCGGTTGGCTGGCCTGGACACTGCTGTTTGCTGTGCACTTCTGGGCGCTGCGTCGCTTGGCTGTGCAGTTGCCGGCGGGGGCGCTGAGCGCGACCCATGTGCTTGGCTGCTGGTTGCTGTTGGGCGTGCTGGCGCTGGAGTTGCGCTACCTGCTGTTGGCCCTGTCGGAGCATTACAACGCCTGGCGTTGGCTGGGCTGGGCGCTGCTGCCGAGTGCCTACCTCTGGCTGATGGCGCTGCCGCGTCGCTGGCCTTGGCCGGTTGCCGCTTATCCGCGCGAATACCGCGTGTTGGCGGCGGCGCCGCTGGCGCTAATGATGCTTGGCTGGTTCTGGCTGGCCAACGTGGTCAGTGCCGGGGATGCTGAGCCTTTGGCATACCTGCCGTTGCTCAACCCACTGGAGCTGGGCCTGCTGTTTGCCCTGGGTGCGGTATTCGCCTGGGCGCGCAAGGGTTTGGCTGAGCTGGGCGTGGACGCTGTGCGCAGCCAGTGGCTGACTCAGGCTGTGGCGGGGGCTTCGCTGTTTGCCCTGCTGACCGCGATGGTGATGCGCACCGCGCATCATTGGGGCGGCGTGCCTTATCAGCTGGATGCGCTGCTTGATTCGATGCTGGTGCAGGCGGGGCTGTCGATTATCTGGACACTGATCGCGCTGCCGTTGATGGTCCTCGGCAATCGTCTTGGGCGTCGCGAGCTGTGGCTGATCGGTGCGGCATTGATCGCGCTGGTGGTGGCCAAGCTGTTCTTTGTCGAGCTGGGTAATCGCGGTGGCCTGGAGCGCATCGTGTCGTTTATCGGGGTGGGTGTATTGCTGTTGGTGGTGGGCTATTTCGCGCCCTTACCAGCACGCAAAGCGGATGCGGATCAGCCGCAGGAGCCAGCATGATCAGTCGTTTAATCAGCACTATGTTGCTCAGCCTGCTGTGTAGCGCGCCAGCCCTGGCGCAAGAGCAGCCCGCTGACTATGCCGTGCAACTGCCGCTGAGCCTCAGTGGCGAAGGCCCCTGGTATCGCCTGGATGTGCCGATGGCGCTGCATTTCGCCGCGCGCTATGGCAATTTGCGTGACCTGCGGGTGTTTAACGCCGAAGGCCAAGCCCTGGCTTACGCCCTGGTGGCAGGGCAGAGCGAGTCGCGCGACAGCCAGCAGGAGCAGGCGGTGAAGTGGTTTCCGCTGTACGCCGAACAGGGCGACAGCGCGGCCTCGCCAAGTTTGCGGGTACAGCGCAGTACCAGCGGCACCTTGATCGAGCTGCTTGATGAGCCCGATGCAGCCGCCAAGCCGGCGCTGCTGCGCGGCTGGCTGCTGGATGCCAGCGCATTGGATGAGCCGCTGGTGCGTCTGCAGCTGGACTGGAGCAGCGGCCAGGATGGTTTTCAGCGTTTCAGCATCGAGGCCAGTGATGACCTGCAAGACTGGCAGTCTTGGGGCAGTGGCCAGCTGGCACGCCTGTCGTTTGATGGTGAGCGTGTCGAGCAGCGCCAGGTCGAGCTGCCAGGGCTTAAGGCGCGCTATGTGCGTCTGCTCTGGCAAAGCCCGCAACAGGCGCCGCAATTGACCGCTGCCAGCTTGCGCAGCCAGCGCAGTGACAGCATGCCGGCGCCGCTGGTGTGGTCGCAGCCGCTGGCGGCGACGCGCAGTCCGGATGGCGAATACCAGTGGCAGTTGCCCTTGGCCTTGCCGTTGGAGCGCTTGCACGTCGAACTCAGTCAGGCCAATAGCCTGGCGCCGATTCGCGTCAGCGGTCGCAGTGAAGCCAAGGGCGCTTGGCAATCACTGGCGCAGGGCCTGCTGTACCGGTTGCCGGAAAATGGTGCGGAAAACCGTCAGGACGAATTGCCCTTGCCGGGTTGGCCGGTGCAGCAGTTGCGTCTGAAGGTGGATGAGCGCGGTGGCGGCTTGGGTGCTGAGCCGCCGCTGATCAAGGTCGCGGTGCGCGCCACCCAGCTGGTGTTTCTCCAGCGCGGTAGTCCGCCCTATCGGTTGGCGCTGGGGCGCAGTGGGGCCGAATCGGCAGCCCTGCCGCTGACGACCCTGATTCCTGGCTATCAGCCGCAGCGTCTGCAGCAACTGGGCATTGCCGAAGCGCAGTTGCAGGCTGAAAAACTGGCGCAGCAAGAACAGGCTGTGGTTAGCCAAGGTGATTGGAAACGCTGGGGTTTGTGGCTGGTGTTGTTGCTTGGGGTTGGTTTGTTGGCGCTGATGGCGATCAGTCTGTTGCGTAGGCCGAAAACTGAATAGAGCCGGTCAACAGAAATAAAGCCCAGCTACCTAACGATTTTTGCAGTATGGTTGGCATCTTCAATTGATTGGCGTTTGAGGTCAGGAAGGCCCTTGCGTATTTCTACAGCGCCCCGTTTTTGGGTGGTTCTTGTGCGTTTGCCCTGCTCGCTCGGCAAGCACGCACAGTCGTTTTCCTTGGCGGTGCCCTCCCGATGAATGCCTGCGGTAATTCCGGCTGGGCGCTCAGCGGCCCGGTGATTCTCACCTGTCTGGTCTGTATCGGGGTACTGCTGCTGGCCCGCTGGGTTACGCGACAGCGCTATTTCCCTGGTCGCGAAAGCTTTATCGTGCTGCACCTGGCTAGCCTCTGGTGGATGATCGCCGCCAGCCTGGAAATGGCCGCGCAAGGCCCACAGTGCAAGGTGTTCTGGGCCACCATGGCCTGGCCGGGGATTCTGGTGGTGCCCACCTTCTGGGCAGTCTTCCTTTGGCAATACGTCAACAGCGTGCGTCAACCGCTGCCGCTGCGCAGCACCCTGGGGTTGGCCGTGGTGCCGGTACTGATCTGGCTGATGGCCCTGAGTAACCCCTGGCACGGTCTGTTCTATGGCGCGGGTACGGCGCCACTGAGCGATGAGCCAGGCGCGCCGATTCGCTATCAGCATGGGCCGCTGTTCTACGCCGCCGCTGCTTACGTTTATCTGTTTATGGCCTTCTGCATGGGTGTAGTGCTGCGCGCGGCCATCGTCAGTTATGGCGTGCATCGGCGCCACTACCTGGCGTTTGTCTTTGTCACGGCAGTGCCCTGGGTTGCCAATATCAGTTACGTGGTGTTTGGCTGGATGCTCTTTGGCTTCGATCCGACGCCGTTCAGTTTTGCCTTTACCCTGGTGGCGTTTGCCTGGCTGATTGTCGGTGTGCGCCTGTTTGACCTGCTGCCAGTGGCCCGCCATCTGCTGCTGGATGCCCTGATAGATCCGGTGCTGGTAGTTGATGCACAGTTGCGCGTGATTGAAGCCAACCCGGCGGCATTGAAGCTCGCCAACCTGCGCAGTGGTTGGCAAGGGCGGCAGCTGGCCGACTGGCCGATTCTCGGCGCGGATTTGCAGCAGCTGCTGAGCCAGCAGGTTCAGGGCGAACATGAGCGCCTGCTGACCCTGGCCAACTCGGCGCGGTATTTCGAGGTGCGTATTCGCGCCATTGAGCGCGTGACTCATCGCGGCACGCTGATGCTGGGGCAGATGCTCTACCTGCGCGATGTCACTCAGCGCCACCTCAGCGAGCTGAAGCTGGCCGAAGCCCTGGCCTTGAGTGAAGAGCGCTTGCGCACCATCACCAACCTGCATGAGCAACTGCAGGAACAGGCGCTGTGTGATCCGCTGACCGGGCTCTACAACCGGCGTTATCTGGATGAATTCTTTGCCCGTGAGCTGGCCGTGGCGCAGCGCGAGCGCACACCGATTTCCCTGGCACTGATCGACCTGGATCACTTCAAACGGCTCAACGACGAGCACGGCCACCTTGAAGGCGACGATGTGCTCAAGGGCGTTGCCCAGCACCTGCTGGAGAACCTGCGCAGCTCCGATGCGGTGTTCCGCATTGGTGGCGAAGAGTTTCTGCTGATCCTGCCACGCGCCGATGCCCATGAAGCGCGTGCGCGCCTGGAAACCATCTGCCGTGACTTGGCCGCCCACCCGCTACCGACCCGCGGCGGGGCGCGCTATGTGACGCTGTCCGCCGGCCTGGCGTTGTGGCCTGAGCAGGGGCTGGTACTCGATGAGCTGCTGCAGGTGGCAGATGCCGCGCTCTACCAGGCCAAGCATGCGGGGCGTAACAGGGTCTGCAGTCTGGCCTGATGGTCCGGTAACTCCTTCCATCCAGTGCTAAAGCGCTTTCCCCGCTAAAAGGGTAAACTGCGCGCGATTTTTCTTCCTTCCCGGAGCCATCCATGTCCCGCGTTACCCTCAGCCGCTACCTGATCGAGCAGACCCGCAGCAACAATACCCCGGCCGATCTGCGTTTTCTTATCGAAGTGGTCGCGCGGGCCTGCAAGGAAATCAGCCATCAGGTATCCAAAGGTGCACTGGGCGGCGTGCTGGGCAGCATGGGCACCGAGAACGTGCAGGGCGAGGTGCAGAAGAAGCTCGACGTGATTTCCAACGAAATCCTGCTGGAAGCCAACGAGTGGGGCGGTCACCTGGCCGGTATGGCGTCGGAAGAAATGGACAACGCCTACCAGATTCCCGGCAAGTACCCGAAAGGTGCCTACCTGCTGGTATTCGACCCGCTGGACGGTTCCAGCAACATCGACGTCAACGTTTCGGTCGGTACCATCTTCTCTGTGCTGCGTTGTCCGGACCGCAATGGTGCCGAGGGCGACCTGGGTGAAGAAGCCTTCCTGCAGCCGGGCACCGAGCAGGTAGCTGCTGGTTACGCGATCTATGGCCCGCAGACCATGCTGCTGCTGACCCTTGGTGATGGCGTTAAAGGCTTTACCCTGGACCGTGAGCTGGGCAGCTTTGTGCTGACCCACGACAACATCAAGGTGCCGGAGTCGACCAAGGAATTCGCTATCAACATGTCCAACCAGCGCCACTGGGAGGCGCCGGTACAGCGCTATGTCAGCGAATTGCTGGCGGGCGAAGAGGGCCCGCTGGGCAAGAATTACAACATGCGTTGGATTGCCTCGATGGTGGCCGACGTGCATCGCATCCTCACCCGTGGTGGCGTGTTCATGTACCCGCGCGACAGCCGTGAGCCGGAGAAGCCGGGCAAGCTGCGCCTGATGTATGAAGCCAACCCGATGTCGATGATCATCGAACAGGCTGGCGGCGTGGCCACCAACGGCACCCAGCGCATTCTCGATATTCAGCCGACGTCCCTGCACCAGCGCGTCGCAGTCTTCCTGGGTTCCAAGGAAGAAGTGCTGCGTATCAGCGCCTATCACCGCGAGTAAGCGATGAGCGCGCCCTGGCAGCCGTTACTCGACTGGTGGTTTGGGGCGGCCGGCTGCGGTACTGGCATGACGGCTGCCCAAGTGGCAGCCAGCCGTACTGGGCTGTGGTTCGGCAAGCAAGATCGTCAGGATGATCAGGCCCGTGAGCAGTTTGGCGCGCTGGTCGAGCAGGCTCTGGGCAACCAGCTGCAAGACTGGCAGCGCGAGCCTGAAGGCTGGCTGGCAAACCTGCTGTTGCTCGATCAGCTGCCGCGCATGGTCTTTCGTGATGCGCCGCGCGCCTTTGCCGGCGACCGGCTGGCGCGCCCGCTGGCTTTGCATGGCCTGGCGCAAGGCTGGGATCAGGCATTGCCGCCGATCCAGCGGGTTTTTGCCTACCTGGTGCTGGAGCATGCCGAAGACCTGCAGCTGCAGAATCAGGCCGTGCAGCTTTTTCAGGCATTGCTTGAGCAGGCTGCAAGCGCCGAGCGCGAGCTGTTTGCCGGCTATCTGGATTATGCCGAGCGCCATCAGCGAGTAATCGCGCGCTTTGGCCGCTTTCCCCATCGCAATCAGATACTCGGGCGCGCTTCCAGCGCTGAGGAATCTGCCTTTCTGCTGGAACCTGGCTCGCGCTTCTAGCATCCAAGCAGGCAAGCTCGGTATTGCTATGCCAAGCTGGTCTTGGTTCTTTCCTCAGGAGTTTCCCCATGTCTCTGCGTGTCGTCGCACTACTCGCCGGTTGCCTGTTGCTGGCCGCCTGCAACAAGATCAATCAGGACAATTACGCCCAGCTCAAGGCGGGCATGAGCAAGGATGAGGTCGAGAGCCTGCTGGGCAAACCAGGCGAGTGCGCTGGCGCGCTGGGCATGTCCAGCTGCACCTGGGGCGATGAACAGCGCTTTATCAGCGTTCAGTACGCCGGCGACAAGGTCATGATGTTCTCCGGCAAGGGTTTGAAGTGATGCGCCTGCTGGCGGTGTTGGTCGCAGCGGCGCTGCTGGTGGGGTGTGCCAATTCCGGTACGGGCGTGGTGCCGCCGAAGACTGTCGAGCAGGTCGATCTGCAGCGTTATCAAGGCACTTGGTACGAGCAGGCACGCTTACCGATGTTCTTTCAGCGCAATTGTGCGCAGTCCGAGGCGCTTTATGAGCTGCAGGACGGCGGTACGCTTGGCGTGACCAATCGCTGCCGTACTTACGATGGCGATATGCAACAGGTGCAGGGTCAGGCCGTGGTGCAGGTGCCGGGTGAAACCAGCAAGCTCTGGGTACGTTTCGACAACTGGGCCAGCAGCCTGCTGCCAGGGTTGACCAAGGGCGAATACTGGGTGCTGTATCTGGATGACGACTACCAGGCTGCACTGGTCGGCCATCCCAATCGCAAGTACCTCTGGTTGCTGACGCGTGATCAGGACGCCAGCGCGAAACACCTGGCGACGCTGCTAGAAGAAGCACGCAGTCGTGGTTATGACACCCGTGAGCTGATCTGGCGCCGCACGGCTGCCGAGATGGCCCTGCAGCGTTAACTGCGGCTTATTTCTTGGCTTTCGGGCTCTGCAGGCGGATATGCAAGCGGGTGTCCGCCGTGCCGTGTTCGAACTGACTGTCGCGCGGTGAGGGTTTGCCGTTGACCAGTGGTGGATTGGCTGAGAAACCCACCGGCTCCAGCGGGATGCCGCGTCGGCCCTGGTCGAGCTGGCCATTGCCATTGCGGTCCTGGTACAGCTGAATGGCATAGCGCCCAGGCGGTAGATCGACCAGGCGCAGCTGGCCATTGTCATTTTGTTGCTGGCGCAGCGGTTGTTCGGGCCAGCGTTTCTGCTCGCCGCTCACCAGCGCCGCATGTACGGCTCCCGTGGCTTGTATGCCCTCTACTGTGACCAGGATGTCGCCAGCCTGGGCTGACGAGCCGACCAGTAGCAGCAAAAGGCCAGTCCGATAGCTGGCCTTCTTTACGGTTTGAAGAATTCTCTGTGGCATAATCCGGGCATTTCGCAGGAAGTGGCTGGCGATGCGTCAGGTCTTGATCGTTCATTTTTCGCAAACTGGCCAGCTAGACAGGTTGGCGCAGTCGGTATGCGAGCCTTTACAGCAATGCAGCGATATTCAGCTGGATTTTCTCCAGCTGCAACCCGCGCTACCTTACCCGTTTCCCTGGCCGTTTCTCGATTTTTTCCGGATTTTCCCGGAAACCGTGCTGATGCATCCGCAACCATTGCTGCCGTTGGCAGTGGATGCGAACAAGCGTTATGACCTGGTGATCCTCGCCTATCAGGTGTGGTTCCTCTCGCCTTCGCAGCCGATGACCGCGTTCCTTGCGTCCCCCGAGGCGGCGCAGTTGCTCAAGGGCACGCCGGTGGTGACGCTGATCGGTTGCCGCAATATGTGGCTGATGGCCCAGGAGAAGGTCAAGAACCGGCTCACTGAACTGGGCGCGCGGCTGGTGGACAATATCGCCCTGACGGACGCTTGCGGCACGGCGGCGAGTTTTCTGGCGACGCCCTTGTGGCTGTTTACCGGGCGGCAGAAACCTTATAGCTGGGTGCCTCGCGCCGGTATTGATGAGGCGGAAATGCTCGCCGCCAGCCGCTTTGGTGTGGCCATAGCCCAGCGTTTGACAGCCGATAATCTGCCAGTCGAATGCCCGATGCTCCGAGGGCTTGGTGCGGTACGAATTGATGAAAAGCTGATCGCCAGCGAGAGGGTCGGCAATCGCAGCTTCCAGTTATGGAGCCGCTTGCTGGCGGCGTTAGGCCCGCAGCAGAGTCGTCGGCGTGGCGCCGGGCTGGTGGTGTATATCGTCTTTCTGTTGTGCCTGATCGTCACCGTGGTGCCGCTCAGTGCCGTGCTTAAAAAGCTGTTGGCGCCGCTGTTAAAAGAGCGCACTCAGCGTGAGAAGGCTTACTTTGCCGGCCCGTCTGGCGAGTGAAGTGACCCGAGGAAGTCCCGTGGTACAACTTGTATTTATCAATCGCATCAGCGCCTTCCTGCCCCATGAGCCGGTCGACAACGAGCAGATGGAAGCGCGCTTGGGCCTGGTCGGCGGCAAACCGTCGCGCGCGCGCAAGCTGATCCTGCGCAGCAACGGCATTCAGCAGCGCCACTATGTCATCGACCCGCAGACGGGCGAGCCGAGCATGAGCAATGCCCAGGTCAGCGCGGCAGCGATTCGTGGCCTGTTTGGCGGCGATTTCCAGCTGGAAAATCTCGATTGCCTGGTCGCCAGCAGCGCCTCGCCGGATCAGGTCATGCCTGGTCATGCGGTGATGGTGCAAGGCGAGCTGGGCAATCCGCCGTGCGAGGTGGTGTCCACCGCCGGTATTTGCCTGTGCGGCATGACCGCGCTGAAATACGCCTGGATGAGCGTGGCCAGTGGCGAAAGCCGTAACGCGGTGGTCTGTGGTTCGGAAGTCGCCTCGACACTGATGCAGGCGAGCAATTTCAACGCCGAGTACGAAAGCCGCCTCGATGAGCTGGAAACCCACCCGGAAATTGCCTTCGAGAAGGATTTTCTGCGCTGGATGCTCTCCGATGGCGCGGGTGCCGTATTGCTGCAGGGCCAGCCGAACCCTACGGGGCTGAGCCTGCGTATCGACTGGATCGACATTTTCTCCTTTGCCGATCAGATGCCGCCGTGCATGTACGCCGGCGCGGAAATGGTCGATGGCCAGCTGCAGGGCTGGAGCCGCTATGACGGCGGCGAGCGCAACCGCCGCTCGCTGATGGCGATCAAGCAGGACGTCAAACTGCTCAACGACAACATCGTCAAATACACCGTGGAAGAGACGCTGAAGCGCATCATGGCGCGCCGCGAGCTGCAGGTTGATGCGGTGGATTATTTTCTCCCGCACTATTCCTCGGAGTTCTTCCGCGAGCGCCTGGCCGTGGGCCTGGCCAATTCGGGCTTGCCGATCCCGCAGGAGCGCTGGTTTACCAACCTGACCAGCAAAGGCAATACCGGCGCTGCGTCGATCTTTATCATGCTTGATGAGTTGTTCAATTCAGGTAGCCTGCGCAGCGGCCAGCGTCTGCTCTGCTATGTGCCGGAAAGCGGGCGTTTCTCCAGCGCCTTTATGCATCTGACAGTGGTTGGCCAGGACGGTGATAGCGCATGAAGCTCGATGAGGTTCCCCAGGATCACAGCTCCACCTACGGTGGGCACAGCAAGCTGGTCTACGCGGTGGATGCCAGTGGTCATTACCAGGGCGCACAGAGTGATGGCTGGGAGCCGGAAGCCTTCGCTACCCAACTGGCCGTGGCCGAGTTGCAGGAGCAGGAAGCCGAGGCTGAGGCGGGCTGGCAACGCGGCGAGCTGTCGCCGCTGAAGTGCCTGATGTATCGCTACCGCCTGGATGAGCCGGCGCTGGCGCAGATCACCGGGCTGTGGCAGTGGCGCATTCGTCGGCATTTCCGCCCGGCGATCTACAAGAAGCTGTCGACCGCCATTCTGGCTCGCTACGCCGAGGCCTTCGGCCTGCCTGTCGCGCAATTGATTACTTACCAGAAGGACTTGGCATGAGCCGTTTTCAGCATCAGCAGAGCGCCCACTGCGAAAGCGGGGTGATGGCCAGTCTGTTGACCCATGCCGGGCTGCCGATGAGCGAGCCGATGGCCTTCGGCCTGGCGTCGGGCCTGGCATTTGCCTACCTGCCGATCGTCAAGCTCAGTGGTATGCCGCTGATTGCTTACCGCATGCCGCCCAAGCACCTGATCAAGACCCTGAGCAAACGCCTCGGTGCGAAGCTGCATACCCGCACCTTTAGTGATCCCGAGCAGGGGCGCCGGGAGCTGGACGCCGCGCTGGACAGCGGGCGCCTGGCCGGGCTGCAAAGCTCGGTGTTCTGGCTGCCGTATTTCCCGCCGGAGATGCGCTTTCACTTCAACGCGCACAACCTGCTGGCCTATGGTCGTGAGGGCAATGACTACCTGATCAGCGATCCGGTGTTCGAAGAGCCGGTGCGCTGCGCCGCCGAAGACCTGCAGAAGGCCCGCTTTGCCAAGGGCGCATTGGCCGCCAAGGGGCTGATGTACTGGCTCGATGATGTGCCGCTGGAGCAGGACTGGAGCAAGCTGATTCGCCAGAGCGTGCTGTCCACCACGCGGATTCTCGATGGCATGCCGCTGCCGTGGATCGGTATTCGCGGCATTCAGCATCTGGCGGGGCAGATCGACAAGCTCGATCCGGCGCAGAGCAAGTACAACCGCCTGTACCTGACCCATATCGTGCGCATGCAGGAAGAGATCGGCACTGGTGGTGCGGGTTTCCGCTTTATGTACGCAAGCTTTTTGCAGGAGGCGGGCGAGAAACTGAGTGACAGCAATCTGCAAGAGGCCTCGGCGCAACTGACCGCCATCGGCGACAACTGGCGCCAGTTTGCCTCGGCGTGCGTGCGTGCCAGCCGCAACAAGGGCGAGACGCCAAACTTCGCCCCCATCGCCGACAGCCTGCGCAGCATTGCTCTGCAAGAGCGCGGCTTGATGAAAGAACTGGCGGCCTGGAGTAAACGCAAAGGGTAGGGCGGGGCCTTTAGGAGCGGCCCATGGTCGCGAAAGTGTCTGGCCTTGTGCGGGGCGCGAGCATGGCCCGCTCCTACAGATTGATCCGCCGCACCTCTGTGCCAACGCTTAGCTCGGCAAAACTGTTGGCATAGGCGCCGGTTATCGCACCTTCCAACAGCAGCGCCTGCACACAGAAATCTCCGCGCTCATCGCAAACCAGCAGCAATGCCTGCTCGATCAAGCCCTCCTGCAAATCCAGATTGGCCAGGGCCTGCAGCTGCCCCCAGACCTGCTCGCCAGCACCGATAAACAGGTTCGGCCCGTCGATGTCCAGTTGCTGGGCGATATGAAAGCCGGCGGCGTTGCTCACGCTGTTCACAAACTCGAACGGCTTGGGCTGCTTGTGCTGCACGCATACTGCCTCCAGCAGCGCGCCCATGGTGGCCCGCGCTGGATGCGCCGAGGCCAGGTACAGACCGCAGTTGCTGCGCAACTGGCTTTTCAGCGGTGCGGCGGCCAGCAGGCATTGCAGAATCAGACGGTCAATACGCCGCGGCGGGTTATCCAGCCACTGGCTTAGCGCCGTTTTTAATTCTTTGTCGCTGATGCTGGCGAGGCCGTGGACTTCACTGGCGGCGATTACCGTCATGCGCGATCTCCATGGGCGCAGCCCTGCAAGATAAGACTGGCGTTATTGCCGCCAAAACCGAAGAAGTTGGCCAGCAGCAGGCTGTCGGCCGCCAGGGTCTGCGGCTCTGCGCTGAATGGCAGCATGGCTTGGCTGGCGTAGTTCACGCCGGGTAGCGGGCCGCTTTGCAGGGCCTTGAGCAGCAGTAGGCTTTCACTCAGGCCGCAGGCGCCCAGGGTATGCCCGAGCCAGGGTTTGAGCAGGCTCAGGGCCGGCAGGCGCTCGCCATACAGCAGGCGCATGCCGTTGCCTTCGGCTTCATCGTTGGCGCTGGTGGCGGTGCCGTGCAGTTTCACCAGGTCGATCTGCGCAGCCGTGCAGTCGGCGCTGCGCAGGGCCTGCTGCATCACCCAGTGGATATGGCTGCCATCTTCGCGGGTGGTGGTCAGGCTGCTGGTGTCGCAGGCGCTAAAGCCGCCGAGCAGGCGAGCCAGCGGCACATCACCGGATTCGCGGCCGAGCAGCACGGCGGCATAGGCTTCGCCCAGCAGCAGGCCGTCGCGATCGGGGTGGAACGGGCGGTATTGGCCGCTGGGGCTGGTCAGCATCAGCGCGCCGAAGCCCTGCATGGCGATGGCGCTGGGTGTCTCGAAGCTCAGCACCAGGGCGCGGGCATACTGGCCGGCATTGATCAGCCGAGCGCCGTAGAGCAGGCCGTTGGCGGCGCTGGTGCAGGCGGTATTCAGGGTAAAGGCAGAGGCAAAACCCCAGCGCTGGCGCAGTTGGTTGGCCAGCAGATCCAGCGGCGTGGAATCTTCCGGGTGAAAGCCCTGCTGCTGGCGGGTCAGCGCTTCCAGTTCGCTGATATCCAGGCTGGTGCTGGCGACGATCAACAGGCAGTCGTCGAGTGCCTGGGGATTTGTGCCGAGGGTTTCGCCCAGCAGGCGATCCAGGCGCTCGTTCAGGTTTTCACCGGTTTTAGCGGCATATAGATAATTGCGCGATTCATGCACTTCATGCAGCACAAAGGCTTCGCCCTGAGGCGGTTGGCCTGCCTGTAAAGCGCGGGCGGCGCTGGGCAGGTCATCACCCAGAGCGCAGTGCAGGGCGGCGCGTTGCAGATAGATCGGGGTCACTGCTGCTGCCTGATATAGGCGGCGATGCTGGCGATGCTGCCAAGGATACGCCGGCCGTCTTTCGCGCCCTCGATGCGCACACCGTAGTGCTGTTGCAGCGCCAGGGATACTTGCAGGGCGTCGAGGCTGTCCATGGCGATGCGGCTCTTGGCGCCGAACAGTGGTTCGTCATCGCTGATGCTCTGCCAGTCGATATCGTCTTCCTTGTCGCACTCGCGGATCAGCAGTTGTTTGAGTTGTTGTTCTAGTAGTGAGTGGTCCATTGCGTGCGCTGTACTCGTCGGGTGAACAGAAGCAGCCCGGCCATCCCGCACACCGCTGCAAACAGCAGCAGGCGCGCGCAGTAGGGGGCGATGTCGGCCAGTGAGCCGTGGCCCACCAGCAGGGTGAGAAAGGCGTCCAGCGCCCAGCTCATGGGGGAGATTTCCGCCAGTTGGGCCATGGCGGCGGGCATGACGCTTTTCGGCACCATGATCCCGCCAATCGCAGCCAGCAGGATATTGATCCCGCCGCCGAGCAGCAGTGCCTGTTCACTGCTACGCGCCAACGCGGCGAGCAACAGGCCCAGGCTGCAGGTGGCCAGGGCCACGCTGATGGCCAGCAGCGGGTAGGCTGCGGCACTGCCCGGCAGGCTGAGGGCGGGCAGGCCAAGCAGCGGCAGCCCGTAGATGCCAATGCCGAGTAGCAGCGCGAACTGCAACAGGTTGATGGCGAAGTACGGCAGCAGCTTGCTCAACACCAGTGTGCCGAGGTTCAGCCCCAGGCAGCGCAGGCGCAGCAGGGTGCCGCTCTGCTGTTCGCGCTGAAAACCACCGGCCATGGGCAGCACGACGAAGAACATGCCGAAAATCAGCCAGGCTGGCACGCTCAGCTGGGTGGCATTGGCGCGACCGCTGAGGTCGCCGCTGGCCAGTTGTTCCTGCTCATCAATCTGGCTCTGGGTGCGCTGCTGCACCAGGTGCATGCGCTCAGCCCGGCTCAGCTCGGCGTCGATCACGCCGCTGTCTTCCAGATAGGCCAGCAGGCGGGTTTGCGCCAGGGCGATGCTCACGGCGCTGTGCAGGCGCTGACGCGAGAGTTTGTCGAACTGCGCGGGGAAGCTCAGGCTTGGCCCCTGGTGCGGGCTGTCCAGCAAGGTAGCCGCGAAGTCCGCCGGCAGGCGCACCTGGGCCAGCGGCTCGTCGCTATGTGCGAGCAGCGTGCTGTCCGCCAGTTGCGCCTGCAAGGCATCGTGGAAGAACTGGCTGGCGTCGTCCTGCGGGGCTTGGATAATTAGGCGCAGTGCCGGTGGTTTGTCCTGCATATAGCTGGACATGGCCCCGGCCATCAGCAGTAGAAACAGGGTCGGCATGATAAACAGCACTGCCAGCGCATGGGGGTCGCGCAGCAGCAACAGCACTTCCTTGCGCGCCAATGCCAGGAGCCCTGCCCAGAGCCTCATAACCGGCCTCCGTTCAGGCGCAGATAGAGCTGTTCCAGCGACGGGCGGCCGAAGCGCAGCAGGTTGGGCAGGCCATCCTGGGCGGCGACAAATTCGCTGATGGCCAGCAGCTGCTGGCCATTCAGTGCTGCGATACGCAGACCCTTGGGCAATACTTCGGCCGTTAGTTGCAGGCTCGCGAGCAGCTGGTTAAGCCCGGCAGGTGGCGCATCCGGCCATTCCAGCAGCAGGCCGTGGTCGTCGCCGAGCAGTTGGCGTTTGTCCAGGTCCAGGCGTACCTGGCCTTCATGCAGCAGCAGAATGCGCTGGGCCACCCGTTCGACCTCTTCGAGGTAGTGACTGGTGTAGATCACCGCCTTGCCCTCGGCAGTCAGCTGCTCCACGGCGGCCAGCAAGTGCTGACGACTCGCCGCATCAACCCCCACGGTGGCTTCGTCGAACAGATAGACGTCAGCCGGTTGCAGCAGGCCGATGGCGAAATTCAAGCGGCGCTGTTCACCGCCGGAGAGTTGTTCACTGCGCCGCGTCAGCTTGTCGCCCAGGGCGCAGATATCGATGCATTGCTGCAGACGCTGGCGGCGCTCATTGCCGTGCAGGTGATACAGGTCGGCAAACAGTTCGAGGTTCTCGCCCACCTTGAGCCCGGCATAGAAGGCCAGCTGCTGCGGTACCAGACCGAGCCTGGGTTGCCCCTCCCAGCGCAGCTCGCCCTGCTGCAGCGCCAGCACGCCGCTAAGCAGCGAGAGCAGGGTGGTCTTGCCGGCGCCATTGCTGCCGAGCAGGCCCAGGCATTCGCCGGCCTGCAACTGCAGGTCGATGCTTTGCAGTGCGGCGCGGTTGGCGCCTGGATAGTTGTGGACGACATTGCGCAGTTCAAGCATGAATCAGCACCAACAGCAGTTTGCCGTCGAGCAGCAGGTGTTCGTCGCTGTGGATACTGAAGGCATACAGCGCGCCTGCCGGGCTTAGCGCCTCCTGCTGGGCATTGACCTGCAGGGCGCCACTGCGCTGCGTCGGCTCATGGTGCAGTTGTAGCTGCGAGAGCTTGCCGACCAGGGCCATTTCAATGGCACTGGCATCGCCGTATAAGGCACCATGCGCGGCGCACAACTGTGCGGCGGCTTCAAACAGTAGGCAAGGCGAGGCGTCGGGGCCAAAGCTCTCCAGGTAACGCCAGGCGCTCAGACCCTGGATGTTCAGTGGGTCATGCGCCAACAGGCCATCCAGCCAGAGGGCTGGGCCCTGGTGGGGCAGCAGGCTGTGCAGTTGAGTGCGATCCATTGCGGGCGGCCGAGGTAAACAGGCCGGCAGTGTAACAGAGGGGCTGCAGGTCGCGCAGCGCCTGGCTTTGACGGACTAGCGGGCGAGGTTGGAGAAGATTTTATGGCGTGGTTGCAGGGGGGGGCTTTCGGGCTGGGGACGCTGATTCTGCTGGCGCTGTCCTGGCGTGCATTGCAGCGGCCAAAGTCCCATGGTTTCTATCGTTTTTTTGCCTGGGAGGCGATTCTCGGCTTGCTGGTGCTCAATGGCCCGGTCTGGTTTGTTGACCGCTTTGCTGCCCATCAGCTTGCGTCCTGGGCGTTGCTGTTTGCCTCTCTGCTGGTGCTGTTTCCCGGTCTCTACCAATTGCGCCGCATGGGCCGCCCGAATCAGCAGCGTCAGGATGCCGAGTTGTTCGCCTTCGAACGCACTTCGCAGCTGGTGACCAGCGGCATCTTTCGCCTGATCCGTCACCCGCTGTATGCCTCGCTACTTTTATTAGCCTGGGGTGTGGCCTGCAAGCAGCCCAATGGCCTGAGCCTGGTTCTGGCGCTGCTGGCCAGCCTGGCACTCTGGCTGACCGCCAAGCGCGACGAAGCCGAGTGTAGGCAGCAGTTTGGCGAGGCGTATTGCGACTATATGCAGCGCAGCAAGATGTTTATCCCCTGGCTGTTTTAATCAGTAGCTTGGCTGTTATTGCCACTTCAGGCGCGCCAGCTTCCACTCTTCACCCTCCAGCCACCACTCCATCTCAACGATAAAGTGGCGGGCGCTGTCGGGGACCAGGCTTTCAGCGCCGACCAGGGCAACCTGGGCTTCGGTGAAACCTTTCTCGCGATAGGTTTCGTGGACGTAGCTGGCTTTGCTCAGGGCCAGCACTTCGACGTTCTTGTGGCGCATAAACAGCAGCAACATGGTGCGCTGCGCCCACTCACGGTCAAATTCGCCCTGGGCCGAGAACTGCGGGTGCAGCTGGTCAAGTACCGCGCTGTTCTTCTTCGCTTCCAGGTTGTCCTGCAGTTGTTGCACCGCAGCTTCCAGCGCGGCCTGCGGATCATCCTTGGCGCCGCAGCCGGCGAGCAGGGTGCAAAACAGTAGGAAAGCTAAGGCAAATATCCGTGTTGGCATGCTGAACTCCTTTTTCATGGTTATGATGCCCGGCAGAGCTTAAAGCGGTTGCGCCCGTGGTTGTTCGGCGCGAGGCCTTCAACGTTACGCCGCGCATTATTCAGGTCAAGTCAGGAGCATGCCATGCAGACCTTGTATCCGGAGATTAAACCCTACGCCCGTCATGAGCTGGCGGTGCAGGCGCCGCACGTGCTGTATGTCGACGAGAGTGGTTCGCCGGATGGTTTGCCTGTGGTGTTTATTCATGGTGGCCCGGGCGCTGGCTGCGACGCGGCGAGCCGGCGCTATTTCGACCCCAACCTGTACCGTATTGTCACCTTTGATCAGCGTGGCTGCGGCCGCTCCACGCCGCACGCCAGCCTGGAGAACAACACCACTCAAGCACTGATCGCTGACATGGAGCAGATCCGCGAGCACCTCGGCATAGACAAGTGGGTGCTGTTCGGCGGCTCCTGGGGCTCGACCCTGGCGTTGGCTTATGCTCAGGCTCATCCGCAGCGCGTGCATGGGCTGATTCTGCGCGGCATCTTCCTGTGTCGCCCGCAGGAAATTCAGTGGTTCTATCAGGAAGGTGCCAGCCGCCTGTTCCCCGATTACTGGGAAGATTACCTCGCGCCGATCCCAGCGGATGAGCGCGGTGATCTGGTACAGGCCTTCTATAAACGCCTGACTGGCCCGGATCAGATAGCCCAGATGCATGCCGCCAAAGCCTGGTCGACCTGGGAAGGGCGTACTGCCACCCTGCGTCCCAATCCGCAGGTGGTCGACCGTTTCAGTGACGCCCATCGTGCGCTGTCGATTGCCCGCATCGAATGCCATTACTTCGTCAATAACGCCTTCCTCGAAACCGATCAGCTGCTGCGCGACATGCCGAAAATCGCTCACCTGCCAGGGGTGATCGTGCACGGACGCTATGACGTGATCTGCCCACTGGACAACGCCTGGGCGCTGCACCAGGCCTGGCCGAACAGCGAGCTGCAGATCATCCGCGATGCCGGCCATTCGGCAGCGGAAACCGGGATCACCGACGCGCTGGTGCGCGCCGCCGACGAACTGGCGCGGCGCCTACTCAACCTGTCTCCGGACGAAGCATGAAGGCACTGATTCAACGGGTGCGTGGCGCCCGAGTAGAAGTGGCGGGTGAGGTGGTTGGCGCAATTGATCAGGGCCTGCTGGCACTGGTGGGCGTCGAGCCGCAGGACACCCCAGCCAGTGTCGAGAAAATCCTGCACAAGCTGCTCAACTACCGCGTGTTCAGCGATGCCGCCGGCAAGATGAATCTGTCGCTCAGCGATATTGGTGGCGGCCTGCTGCTGGTGTCGCAATTCACTCTGGCCGCCGATACCAAGGGCGGCCTACGGCCAAGCTTTTCCAGTGCCGCACCACCGGCATTGGGCGCAGAGCTGTTCGACCTGCTGGTCGCCCAGGCTCGCGGCAAACACCCGCAGGTCGCCACTGGCCAGTTCGGTGCCGATATGCAGGTGCATCTGGTTAATGACGGGCCGGTGACCTTTCTGCTGGAAAGCTAGCAGCCCGCTAACGCGCCAGGGCTTCGGCAACAAAGTCCAGGCGATCCTGGCCGAAGTGCATCTCCTGGCCGATGAAGAAGGTCGGTGCGCCAAACACGCCGCGCTTGATCGCTTCTTCAGTGGTGGCCTTGAGGCGTTCCTTCACCGCTTCATCGCTGACCAAACGTTCGAATTCGGCCGGGTCGAAGCCAGCGGCGCTAAGCACTTCGGCGACGACTTCGGGCTTGCTGAGGTTCTTCTGCTGCGTCCACAGCGCTTCGAACATCGTTTGTACGTAATGCTCGAAACGGTCGTCGTCCTGATAACCGGCTGCGCCGCGCATCAGCGTCAGGGTGTTGATCGGGAAGTGCGGATTGAAGGCCATCGGTACGCCATAGCGGCTGGCAAAGCGTGCGAGGTCCCTGAGCATCCAGGCGCCCTTGCTTGGGATCATCACTGGCGACTGGTTACCGGTGGCTTTGAATACGCCACCGAGCAACATCGGTCGCCAGATAAGCTGCGCGCCGGCTTCGCGGGCGATTCGCGGCACCTGGGTCCAGGCCAGGTAGCTGGCTGGGCTGCCGAAATCGAAAAAGAATTCCAGGGTTTTGCTCATTGCATGCTCCTTTGGGAGATTTTGTTATTGGGCGAGCGCGCAGTCGTTAGAACGTCTCAGACCATGGTCGCAGATCCAGCTCATGCACCCAGCAATCACGAGGCTGGCAATGGATCTGCCAGTAGGTGTCAGCGATGTGGTCGGGATTGAGAATACCGTCCTGATCCTTGAGCTGGTACAGCTGCGGAAAGGTGTCGCGGATAAACGCGGTGTCGATAGCCCCGTCGATAATCGGGTGAGCGACATGAATGCCCTTGGGGCCGAGTTCGCGGGCCATGCTTTGAGCCAGCGCGCGCAAGGCGAACTTGGCGCTGGCGAAGGCAGAGAAGTTGGCCCGGCCGCGCAAGGAAGCGGTGGCGCCGGTAAAGATGATCGTGCCCTGGCCACGCGGCAGCATCACGTTGGCGGCTTCACGGCCGGTGAGAAAACCGGCCAGCGCGGCCATTTCCCAGACCTTGCGGTAGACCCGCTCGGTGGTTTCGGTGATGGAAAACTGTACGTTGGCGCCGATATTGAACACCACCGCATGCAGCGGGCCGACCTCGCGTTCGATGGTGGCGAACAGCTCGACCACCTGCTCCTCAACGCGAGCATCGCAGCCAAAGGCGCGGGCAGTTCCGCCAGCCGCTTCGATCTCCGCCACCAATGGCACGAGTTTCTCGGCGTTGCGTCGTGCCACGCAGGCGACATAACCCTCGCGGGCGAAGCGTTTGGCGATGGAGCCGCCGGTGGCATCACCAGCGCCGACGACCAGAATTGTTTTGCGTTCGCTCATTGCTGCCTCCATAAGTTCTATTTTGGAACCTGGTTCGATAGTCGGTTCCATTTTGGAACCTGTCAAGCTATGGTGAGCCATTGCTGTTGGAGGTTGGCTTATGCGTTGGGAAGAACTGGAGCAACAACCCTGCTCGCTGGCCCGCACCCTGTCGGTGGTGGGGGATCGCTGGACGCTGCTGGTGCTGCGCGAGAGTTTTCTCGGTATTCGCCGCTTTGACGAGTTCGAGAAACGCCTGGGGATTACCCGCCATGTGCTCGCCGATCGCCTGAAAAAGCTGGCGGAGGCAGGGGTGCTGGACAAGGTGGCGTATCAGCAGCGGCCGTTGCGTGAGGAGTACTGCCTGAGCGCCAAGGGCCGTGATCTGTATCCGGCCATCATGGCGCTGGTGCATTGGGGCGACCGCCATATGAGCGGCGCCGAGGGTGCACCGATCCGGCACATCCACCGCAGCTGCGGGCAGCCGATGCATGGCGTACTGGTGTGTTCGGACTGTGGTGAGCCGCTGCAGCCGAGGGATGTACAGCTGGAGGAAGTGCCTGCGCTCAGGGGTCAGCTACTGCCAGCGCATTGGCATCAACTGCAGGATCAGGGTTAGAACAGGCGCGCCAGTAATGCAGTCACCGCTGTTTCCACCCGCAGAATTCGCGCGCCCAGCTGCACCGGTTGCAGGCCGGCTTCGGTGAGCTTTTCCACTTCGTAGGGAATCCAACCGCCTTCCGGGCCGATGGCCAGCGTCACAGGTTGTTCGACTGCGCGCGGGCAGGCTGGGAAGTCGCCGGGATGGCCGACCAAGCCCACTGTGCCGGCAGCGATGCCAGGCAACTGGTCTTCGACAAAGGGCTTGAAGCGCTTTTCGATGATCACCTCGGGCAGCACAGTATCGCGGGCCTGTTCCAGGCCGAGAATCAGCTGTTCGCGAATCGCTGCCGGTTCGAGGAACGGCGTCTGCCAGAAGCTTTTTTCCACCCGGTAGCTGTTCAGCAGAATCAGCCGAGGGACGCCCATACTGCTGACGGTTTGCAACACACGCCGCAGCATCTTCGGTCGGGGCAGGGCGAGCAGCAGGGTCAGGGGTAGTTTCTCTGGCGGCGGCTGATCGAGCTCCACAGACAGCTCGGCCTGCTCGGCGTCCAGACGCAGCAGCTGTCCACTGCCCATCAAACCATTCAGGCGGCCGACGCGCAGGCTATCGCCCGCTTCGGCGCGGTGCACGTCATGCAGGTGCTTGAGGCGACGGCCGCTGAGCAGCACGCGGTCGGCCGCGATAAAGTCGCCGTCTTCCAGCAGCAGCAGGTTCACGGTTGTGCAGCGGGTGGTTGGTCGTTGGTCGAACTGTCGCTTTCCTCTGTCGCCGCGGTTTCCTCGTCGTCACGGCGCTTGACCAGGCTGCCGCAGAGTAGGCCTGCTTCAAACAGCAACCACATGGGTACGGCCAGCAGGGTTTGCGAGAACACGTCTGGCGGTGTCAGCACCATGCCAACGACGAAGCAGCCAACGATCACATAGGGCCGGCTTTTACGCAGGGTGGCGACATCGACCACGCCAACCCAGATCAGCAAAAAGGTCGCGATGGGGATTTCGAAGGCCACGCCAAAGGCGAAGAACAGGGTCAGAACGAAATCCAGGTACTGACCGATATCGGTCATCATCGCCACGCCTTCCGGGGTCACGCTGGCGAAGAAGCCGAACATGATCGGGAACACCACGAAGTAGGCGAAGGCCATTCCCGCATAGAACAGCAGGATGCTGGAGATCAGCAGCGGGACGGCAATGCGCTTCTCATGCTTGTACAGGCCCGGCGCGATAAAGCCCCAGATCTGATGCAGGATGATCGGGATGGCGAGAAATAGCGCGACCATCAGGGTCAACTTGAACGGCGTGAGAAACGGCGAGGCCACACCGGTGGCGATCATCGTTGCGCCTTCCGGCAAGTAAGCGCGCAGTGGCGCGGCGACCAGTGCGTAGATGTCCTGAGAGAAATAGAACAGCCCGGCAAACAGGGCGAACACCGCTGCGACAATGCGCAGCAGGCGCGTGCGCAGTTCGGTCAGGTGGGAGACCAGGGGCATTTCCTGATCGCTGTCCGGTCGTTGGCTCATGGTTGCGGGCTTTTGTCCTGACGGGTGCTGTCGGTAGCGGCTACCGGCTCTGCGGCGGGTGCAGCGGCAGGGCTCGGTTCGGTGATACTGCTAAGCGGCGCGCTGAGGCTTTGCTTCATCGCGTTCATTTCCCGCTCCAGCTCAAGGATCTGCTCGTTATGCAGCTGGCGGCGGATTTCATCCGCGCCGATCTCACGCTCGACCTCAGCCTTGATCGCGCTGAAGCTGCGTTTGATCCGGCCGATCCACAAACCGGCCGTGCGCACGGCGCCGGGCAGGCGATCAGGCCCCAGCACCACCAGGGCGACGATGCCGACCAGCAGCAGCTCGGTAAAGCCGATATCAAACATGGCTTAGTCTTTTTTCGCCGGTTCTTCGACCTTGCGCGCCTGAGCGTCGATGGTCTGACCTTTCGGCTCGTCCACGGCAGGCGCCGGCTTCTCAGCGTCGCCGTTGTCCATCGACTTACGGAAGCCCTTGATTGCGTCGCCCAGGTCAGAACCCAGGCCCTTGAGGCGCTTGGTGCCGAACAGCATGACCACGATCAGCAGGATGATCAGGAGTTGCCAGATGCTAATGCCACCGAATCCCATAATGCTTACTCCGAAAGTGAAGGTTTAATCAGTCTTGCGAGCGTGCGGCTTTTTCCGCGTGCCCGGAGAGGCCGAAGCGCCGGTCCAACTCGTCCAGTACCGCCTGGGGGTGCTGGCCGAGGGCGGCAAGCATAACCAGGCTGTGGAACCACAGGTCGGCGGTTTCATAAATCACATCGCTGCAGTCGCCGCTGACGGCTGCATCTTTGGCCGCGAGGATGGTTTCCACCGACTCCTCACCGACCTTTTCCAGAATCTTGTTCAGGCCCTTGTGGTACAGGCTAGCGACATACGAGCTGTCGGCGGCAGCGCCTTTGCGCGACTCCAGCACCTCGGCCAGGCGGCTCAGGGTATCAGTCATGGCTGAGTCACTCATGTTTGTGTCCTGCGGCATAGATAGCGTGCGGGTCTTTCAGCACCGCTTCGACGATTTTCCAGGTGCCGTTCTCAAACACCCGGTAAAAGCAGCTCTCGCGGCCAGTGTGGCAGGCGATACCGCCCAGCTGTTCAACCATCAGGATGATTACGTCAGCGTCGCAGTCCAGGCGCATTTCATGCAGTTTCTGCACATGCCCGGATTCTTCACCCTTACGCCAGAGTTTGCCGCGCGAACGTGACCAGTAGATGGCACGTTGTTCGGCCGCCGTCAGGGTCAGCGCCTCACGGTTCATCCAGGCCATCATCAGCACACGGCCGGTCTTGTGGTCCTGGGCGATGGCCGGTACTAGGCCGTCGCTGTTCCAATTGATGTCGTCGAGCCAGTCAGTCATTGCAAGTTCCGCCCATCTCGGGCTGTCTGATTCAGAAAGCTAGTGTGCCAGTGCCTACCCGGTGTGGCTATCGGCGCAGCACCAGATAGAGGCCGCCCGCCAGCATTAGCCAGCTCGGCCAGGCGATCAGGCTCAGCGCCAGGCCCTGTGTAGCAGCGCCACCGATCAGCGCTGCGCCGAGCAAGCGTGCAGGCCATTGGCGGCGTGCCACGGGCTGCTCCTGGTGGCTGGCCGGTTGCTGATTGAGGCGCTCAAGGGTTTCACGGGCAATTTGCGACAGGTGCGGCACCTGCTCGGCCTGCAGTTGCAGGTTGCGCAGCAGCTGCAGCGGGCTGATGCGCTCACGCATCCAGCGCTCAAGGAAGGGCTGGGCGGTGCTCCACAGATCCAGGTCGGGGTAGAGCTGGCGGCCCAGGCCTTCGATATTTAGCAGGGTTTTCTGCAGCAGCACCAGCTGCGGCTGCACTTCCATATTGAAGCGCCGCGCGGTCTGGAACAGGCGTAGCAGCACCTGGCCGAAGGAGATGTCCTTCAGGGGTTTTTCGAAGATCGGCTCGCACACGGTACGGATTGCCGCCTCGAAATCATTGATCTTGGTTTCCGCCGGCACCCAGCCGGAGTCGATATGCAGCTGTGCCACACGACGGTAATCGCGCTTGAAGAAGGCAATCAGGTTGCGCGCCAGGTAGTCCTGATCTTCAGCAGTGAGGCTGCCGATGATGCCGCAGTCGATGGCAATGTACTGTGGGTTCCAGGGTGTGCGCGTGCTGACGAAGATGTTGCCGGGGTGCATGTCGGCGTGGAAGAAGCTGTCGCGGAACACCTGGGTGAAGAAAATCTCCACGCCACGTTCGGCCAGCAGTTTCATATCGGTACGCTGATCAGCCAGGGTGTCCAGGTCGGTAACCTGAATGCCGTAGATGCGCTCCATGACCAGCACCTTCGGCCGGCAATAATCCCAGTACACCTGCGGCACATAGAGCAGCGGCGAGCCTTCGAAGTTGCGCCGCAGCTGGCTGGCGTTGGCCGCTTCGCGCAGCAGGTCGAGTTCGTCGTAAATGGTCTTTTCGTAATCGCTGACCACTTCCACCGGGCGCAGGCGGCGCGCGTCCGCGGAGGCGCGCTCGGCCACTTTGGCCAGCAGGAATAGCCAGGCGATGTCCTGCTCGATTACCGGTTTCAAGCCTGGGCGGATGACTTTAACCACCACCTCTTCGCCGCTTTTCAGCTGCGCGGCATGCACCTGGGCGACCGAAGCCGAGGCCAGCGGTTGTGTATCAAAGCGGGCAAACACTTCACCGACCTTTGCGCCCAGTTGGGATTCGATCAGTGCCAGCGCTTTGGCCGGGTCGAAGGGCGGTACCTGATCCTGCAGCTTGGCCAGCTCGTCAGCGATATCAGTGGGCAACAGGTCGCGGCGGGTGGAAAGCAGTTGGCCGAACTTGATAAAGATCGGCCCCAGTTCTTCCAGCGCCAGACGCAGACGTGCGCCGCGCGACAGCAGCAGGTCGCGGCGCGACAACCAGCGCCAGGGCAGCACATAACGCAGTAAGCGAGCCCAGAAAGGCAGCGGTAGGGCGAATAACAGGTCGTCCAGCTGGTAGCGAATGACTACGCGCTGGATACGCAACAGACGACGAACGGCAAGCAGCTTCATGCGATGGGCTTATGGCGTTGGGCGAGGCGCTCGATGCGCGCGTCGAGTCGGTCGAGGGACAGCTTGAGGTGGTCCAGTTCGGCGAAGCGCGCATCGGCTTCGCGCTGGCCGACCAGGCTGCGAGATTCTTCACTGAGGTAATCGGCCAAGTTCAGGCGCAGGCTGTCGAGGGCTTGGCTGCTCCAGTTCACCCGGCTACGCAGATGGCCACCGAGCAGCTGGCTGCCGACTGGGCCGAGCCAGCGCGACAGTTCGTACTCCCAGTCCAGCTCAAGGTCCTGAAGGATGCCGGCCAGCTCCAGCAGGGCGGCGCTGTCGCCATCCAGGCTGACGTCCGGACTATGCAGGATGCTGGTCTTGTCGCGGCTCACGGCCAGGCGCAACAGGCTGGCTGCGGGGGCGCGCAAGTGACAATCAGCGTCGCCGGCCCATTGCGCGGCCAGTTGCAGGCCGCTGGCGCTAGGCAGAATAAACAGCTGCAGATTTGGCGCGGCGCACTCCACGGCAATCACCCGGCCGCTCAAGCGCGCCAGGCGCGGCAGCGCGGTGCTGTCCATGGCCAGCACGCGATTGAGGCCGAGTTCGACGCCGGCCAGCAGCCCGGTCAGCAGCATCAGGGCTTGATGCCGCGGTGCAGGGCGACGATGCCGCCGGTCATGTTGTGGAAGGTCACGCGCTCGAAACCGGCTTCAACCATCATCGCCTTGAGGGTGTCCTGATCCGGGTGCATGCGGATCGACTCGGCCAGATAGCGGTAGCTTTCGGCGTCGTTGGTGATCAGCTTGCCGGCCAGCGGCATGAACTTGAACGAGTAGGCGTCGTAGAACTTCGACAGCAGCGGGCTGGACGGTTTGGAGAATTCCAGGATTAGCAGACGGCCGCCCGGCTTGAGCACGCGCAGCATCGAGCGGATGGCGTCTTCTTTATGCGTCACGTTGCGCAGGCCGAAGGCGATGGTCACCACGTCGAAATGGTTGTCCGGGAACGGCAGTTTTTCCGCATCGGCCTGAACGAAGCTGACATTGCCGGCCACGCCCTTGTCGAGCAGGCGATCACGGCCGACGCGCAGCATCGATTCGTTGATATCGGCCAGCACCACTTCGCCAGTTGGGCCGACCAGGCTGGAAAATTTGCGGGTCAGGTCCCCGGTGCCGCCGGCGATATCCAGTACCCGATTGCCGCTGCGCACGCCAGACAGTTCGATGGTGAAACGCTTCCACAAGCGGTGCATGCCGCCCGACAGCACATCGTTCATCAGGTCGTACTTGGCCGCGACCGAGTGAAAGACTTCGGCGACTTTTTCCGCCTTCTGGCTTTCCGGCACGCTTTGGAAACCAAAGTGCGTGGTGGGTTCGCTGTCGCTGCTCTTGCGCGAATCGTTCATCGTGGCCTTTCCTAAAACACAGAGGCTGCATCTAAAGTGGCGGCCATTCTAAACCTAAAAGCCGCCCTAGGCTTCAAGCCGCGCGCGCAAGTAAAAGCCCGAAGGCGTTGCATACGTGCAGCTTGCTATAGTCTCGCGACCTAAGGTCGCAGTTAACGGGCGAGGAGAAATGCCATGGCCAAGATCACCGTAGAACGTCCCCACACCCTGGGGCGCGAAGTCGCCCGGGAAAAAGCCGAGCAACTGGCCGAGCGCCTGGCTCGCGAATATGACGTGCGTTACCGCTGGAATGGCGACACGCTGGAGTTCAAACGCAGCGGCGCGGATGGCCGTATTGAGGTGCATGACCAGAGTGTGCGCGTTCAGCTCAGCCTGGGTCTGTTGCTGTCGGCGATGAGCGGCAGCATCAAACGCGAGATCGAAGAGGTGCTGGACAAAAATCTGCAGGCCTGAGGTTACGACCGTTGCTGATCTCTTGTTGAGCGTGGCTCCTGCAATTTTCCGCATGCTTAGTATGCGGTTTCTAATTTTCATCGATACCGTGCACCTAAGCCTGCATTCCGTGGGCGTTTCCTCGAAATACTTAGAGTGAGGTGCACCATGTCGAAAGTTGCCGTTAAAAAGAAAGCCGCCGTTGAAGAAACCAGCAGCGTGCTGAGCGACGCTAAAGTCTACGCTCGCAAAATCTGGCTGGCGGGTCTGGGCGCATACGCCAAAGCCGGTCAGGAAGGTTCCGAGTACTTCAAAGAGCTCGTGAAGAGCGGCGAAGGCGTTGAAAAACAAGGCAAAAAACTGGTCAACGAACAAGTTGAAGCAGCCAACAGCCAGATCGACAGCGTTAAGAGCACTGTCACCAGCAATGTCAGCAGTGTGAAAGGCAAGTTTGAAGTGCAGCTCGACAAGATCGAGAAAGCCTTCGACAACCGTGTTGCCAGCGCCCTGAACCGCATGGGTATCCCGTCCAAGCAGGATGTTGAAGCACTCTCTGCTAAGCTGGATGAGCTGAGCGCGTTGCTCGAGCACGTCGCGCGTACCAAGTAAGGAGAGCAGGATGGCTGTCAAAAAGAAAACCGAAAAGCAAACCACTTCCTGGATCGGCGAAGTAGAAAAATACTCGCGTCAAATCTGGCTGGCTGGTTTGGGTGCCTACTCCAAGGTCAGCAAGGACGGCAACAAGCTGTTCGACACGCTGGTCAAGGACGGCGAAAAAGCTGAGAAGCAAGCCAAGACCGAAGTCGACAAGCAAGTTGGCGCAGTGAAGACCACTGTGGGTTCGAAAGTGGACACTGCAAAATCGAAAGTCGATGAAGTCAAAGACAAGGCTATTGGCAAGTGGGGCGAGCTGGAGGAAGCCTTCGACAAGCGTCTGAACAATGCCATTTCACGTCTCGGTGTACCGAGCCGCAATGAAGTGAAAGCGCTCAACGCCAAAGTTGAAAGCCTGACCAAGCAGATCGAGCAACTGACCGGTGTTTCGGTCAAGTCGGTAAAGCCTGCGGTGAAGAAAGTAGCGGCCAAACCTGCTGCTAAGCCAGCAGCCAAACCGGCAGCTAAAGCAGCCGCCAAGCCTGCAGCGAAACCTGCTGCCAAGCCAGCCGCTAAACCGGCCGTCAAGGCTGCAGCCAAACCAGCGGCTAAACCTGCTGCCAAAGCTGCCGCTAAGCCTGCAGCCAAACCAGTGGCGAAACCTGCTGCCAAGTCAGCTGCTAAACCAGCCGCCAAGGCACCAGCCAAGCCTGCAGTCGCCAAACCAGCTGCTGCTCCGGTAGCTGCTGCACCTGCACCGGCCGCTGCACCTGCTGCACCCGTGACACCTGCCGCCCAGTCGTAAGACGCGTAGCAGTCAACGCAAACGCCCGGCCTAGTGCCGGGCGTTTGCGTTTATCCATTCGCGTTAATCTTCCAGGTAGCGCTGCGCCAGGTGTTTGGCGGCGTAGCGCGACTCTTCTGCTAGGTGTGGAGCCACCAGCATCATCACCTGATAAACCACCAGGCGACTTTCACCTTCGCGGCCGATGATGCGTTGGTAATCCAGGGAAAACAGCAGAGTCAGGGTGATCTGCTCGACCAACTGGCCCAGCGACTGGGTATCGCTTTGCAGCTGGCCATCGAGCTGCAGTTGAGCGAGCAGTTCGGCCAGCGCGCGTTTCAGGTTGTTGAGCCAGTGACGCATGCCACGTTCCAGTTTTGGCAAGCGGCTGGTCAGGTTGGACAGGTCCTGGAAGAGGAAGCGGTAGTGCGCCAAGCGTTCGACAATCAGGTGCAGAAACAGCCAGTAGTCTTCCACGTCCAGCTGTGCGTCTTCGGGCGGTGAGAGCAGCGGCGCGAGTTCCGCCTGAAAGCGCTCGAACAGGCCGAGGATCAGCGGTTCTTTGCCGTGAAAGTGGTAGTACAGATTGCCTGGGCTGATGCCCAGTTCGTTGGCGATTTCCAAGGTGGAGACATTCGGTTCGCCCTTCTGGTTGAACAGCAGCAGGGCACATTCGAGGATTCTGTCGCGGGTTTTCATCCGGTCTTCTTATTCTGGCCGCGGGAAGGCTGACGATACCTGGCCGCAATGGCTTGCGGCCAGTCTGATCATGCGTTGCAGGGTGTTTTAGCGCACATGCACATAGGTGCCGGGTGCAGCTTCCATGGCCGGGTAGTTCTGGTTGCCCAGGGCCATCAGAGTGTCCTTTTGCTCGCCAGAGCGCTCCTGCATCCAGTTCAGCCATACTGGCCACCAGCTGCCCTGAACGTGCTCGGCATCGTGGTACCAAGCGCGCGGGTCGCCAGTGAGCTTGGGGTTCTCCAGGTAATTGGACTTCGGATTGCCCGGCGGGTTGAGAATGCTCTGGATATGCCCGCTGTTGGACAGGATAAAGCGCCGATCACCGCCCAGCAGCAGGGTCGAGCGGTACACCGCATCCCAGGGCGTGATGTGGTCGTTGATCCCGGCGACGCTGAAGCTGTCGACCGTGACCTTCTGCAGGTCGACCGGGGTGCCGCAGACTTCCAGGCCGCGTGGGTGGGTCAGCGGGTTGTGCTTGAAGAAGTCGATCAGGTCGCCGTGCAGAGCAGCGGGCAAACGGGTGTTGTCGTTGTTCCAGTAAAGAATGTCGAAGGCCGGCGGCTGCTTGCCGAGCAGGTAGTTGTTGATCCAGTAATTCCAGATCAGATCGTTGGGGCGCATCCAGGCGAACACCCGTGCCATGTCGCGACCATCTAGCACGCCCTGTTGGTAGGAGCGGCGTTTGGCGGCTTCGAGGGTTAGCTCGTCGGCAAACAGCATAGCCGGGCTGTCGATCTGGCTGTCCAGCAGGCTGACCATATAGGTGGCGCTGGCTACTTTGCGTAGCTGACGCTTGGCTTGTAGGTGGCCTTGCAGCGCGGCGATGGTCAGGCCGCCGGCGCAGGCGCCGAGCAGGTTAACGTCCTTGCTGCCGGTGATTTCGCGGCAGGCGTCGATCGCGACTTCCAGCGCTTCCACGTAGCTAGAAAGCCCCCACTCACGGTGTCGCGGGTCAGGGTTGCGCCAGCTGACCACGAAGGTCTGCAGGCCATTCTTTAGTGCGTACTGGACGAAGCTCTTCTCGCTGGAGAGGTCGAAGATATAGAACTTGTTGATTTGTGGCGGAACGATCAGCAGCGGCTTGGCGTACTGCTTTTCGCTCATCGGCTTGTACTGGATCAGTTCCAGCAGTTCACTGCGAAACACCACGGCGCCGCTGGTGGTGGCCAGGTTACGGCCGACTTCGAAAGCGTGTTTGCTGACCTGGCTGGGCATACCGTCGTTGTTCACCAGGTCATCGAACAGATGCGTCACACCTTTGAACAGGCTGCTGCCTCCACTGTTGAACAGCTCTTTGATGACTTGCGGGTTGAGCAGGGTGTTGCTGGGCGCCAGGGCGTCGCCGAGCAGGGTGGCGACAAAGCGCGCACGGGCACGGTCGTCAGCGTCCAGGTTGCTTTCGTCGATCCAACTGTTCAACTGCTTCTGGCAGGCCAGGTAGGCTTGTAGGCTGCGGCTGTAGATCGGGTTATCACGCCAGGTCGGGTCGGCGAAGCGCGGGTCCTGCGGGTTGACCTTGAACGGCTTGTCACCCAGCAGCACGCGACCGAGTTGGCCGCCCAGTGCGGCGACATGGCGGGCGCTATGAATGGGTTGTTTGATCCCTTGCAGCGCCAGGCCGCGCAGGGTGGACAGCAGGTCGCGGCCGCGCAGACCGACCACTGCGTTTTGCGCGTTCATCGCGCTGCTGCGTACGGGCAGGGCACGTTTGGCAGGTTGGTCTCGCATTGGGCAACACTCCGTCGTCAAACCATGAGACTTGATAAGCAGCAAGGCTTATACCAATGCGCGCGCATGAGCGTTCCAGACTGCCGCGCGCTAATTCTCAGGTAATACAACGTGCCCGAAAGTGGGTCAAGCACTGTGCTTCGGCACAGCCCCGGTGCTTGCTGTTGACGTGCTCGCCCAGCTTGAGTGCGCTTAGCCGAGCGTGCGGGCTGGCGCGGGTTGCGGGTGCATGATCGCGCGCTGACGCTCTTCCTCGAGGAATTTCATGATGATCGGCGCGACGGCTTCGGCGCGGGTTACCAGGAACAGGTGGCCGTCGTCGATCACGTGCAGCTCGGAGTTGGGGATACGCCAGGCCAGCAGGCGCATATTCACCAGCGGGATCAGCGGATCGTCGTCGCCGGCCATCACCAGCGTCGGTTGGCGGATCTTGTGCAGCCAGTGGATGCTGGTCCAGCCGAGGCCGGCAAACAGCTGCCAGTAGTAGCCCATTTTGCCGCCCGAACGGACTTTACTGGCATGCGCCAGCGCCAGTTTCGGGTCGCGGCGGAATGCGCCGCCGTAGATTTCCGGAGCAATCTGCACGCCGTAGGACGGTTGCACATAACGCCGCGGGCTGGCCATGCACCAGAGCACCTTGGGTTTACCAGGCACCATCACCGCGCCGGCTGAAGTGGCCGCGAGGATCAGTTTCTTACAACGCTCCGGGTAGTCATGGGCGAATTGCTGCGCCAGGGCGCCGCCCCAGGACACGCCAATTGCATTGACCTGACCGTAGTCGAGGTAATCGAGCATGCGTGCGGCGAGTTTGGCCAGCCCAGGAAAGCGATACGGCGTGCTGGGCGTGGAGGAACCACCAACGCCCGGCACGTCGAAGGCGATGACCTCCAGGCCGGGGTCCAGGGCGCGAACGAACGGCATGACCAGCTCCAGGTTGGCCCCGATGCCGTTGAAAATCAGCAGCGGGGTCATCTTGCCGTTGCCGGGGCGAACCGCGGTGCGGATGGTCTGGCCGTCCAGTTCGATGGTACGGAATACGAAAGGTAGCGACATGCGCAAAAGCCCTATCAATTAAAACGCTGGATCAGACCCTCCGGGTCTTTTCCAGAAACACCAGGGCTAAGCCTGGTTCGCCTCACCCGCGCCAATGAGCGGGTGGGCGAGCGACACCTCCAGTGTCGCAGGCAGTGTGCGCAGTGCGCAGGTGATCAACGTTCGTGAACGTAAGTACCGGGGGCTGCTTCGCCAGCCGGATGTTTCTTGTTGCCCAGTTGGCTCGGTGCCTTCTTCTGCGCGCCGGAGCGCTCGCCCAGCCAGACTTGCCAGTGCAGCCACCAGGAATCGGCGTGCTTGGTTGAACTGGCTTGCCAGGTTTTCGGGTCCGCGTGCATCTGGGTGTTGGTCATGTAGCGTGCTTTCGGGTTGCCCGGCGGGTTGAGAATGCTCTGAATATGCCCGCTGTTGGACAGGACGAACTCGACATTGCCGCCGAAAAGATTGGCCGACTTGTAGCACGACTCCCACGGCGTAATGTGGTCGGTGGTGCCGGCCACGCAGTAGAGGTCGCTGGTGACCTGCTTGAGATCGATTGGCGTGCCGCAGACTTCCAGTGCGCCCGCGCGGATCAGCGGGTTGGACTGGAACATCTCGATAAACTCGCCATGCAGGGCAGCCGGTAGGCGCGTGGTGTCGTTGTTCCAGTAAAGGATGTCGAACACCGGCGGCTCGTTGCCGAGCAGGTAGTTGTTGACCCAGTAGTTCCAGATCAGGTCGTTGGGGCGCATCCAGGCGAACACCTTGGCCATGTCGCTGCCTTCCAGCACACCGGCCTGATAGGAACGGCGCTTGGCCAGCTCCAGGCTTTTTTCGTCGGCGAACAGTGCCACATCGGTTTCCAGACGGTTATCCAGCACGCTGACCAGCAGGGTCAGGGCATGCACCTTCTTCTCACCCAGCGCGGCGTAATGGCCCAACAGCGAGGTGGTGGTCAGGCCGCCGGAGCAGGCGCCGAGCATGTTGATGTCTTTGCTGCCGGTGACGGCGGTGACCACGTCGATGGCTTCTTTCAGTGCTTCGATATAGGTCGACAGGCCCCACTCGCGGTGTGCCTTGGTCGGGTTGCGCCAGCTCACCACGAAGGTCTGAATGCCGTTGCGCAGCAGGAAGCGCGCCACGCTTTTTTCCGGCGACAGGTCGAAGACGTAGAACTTGTTGATCTGTGGCGGCACCACCAGCAGTGGGCGCTCGTGAACCTGCTCGGTGATTGGCTTGTACTGGATCAGCTCGAGCAGGTCGTTGCGGAAAATCACTGCGCCATCGGTGGTGGCCAGGCTTTTGCCGACCTCGAAGGCGTTCATGTTGACCTGGCTGGGCATGCCGCCGTTGTTGACGATGTCCTGGGCCAGGTGCGACAAACCGTCGAGCAAGCTCTTGCCGCCGGTTTCAAAGAAGCGTTTAACCGCGGCTGGGTTGGCCATGCTGTTGCTGGGGGCCATGGCTTCGGTCATCAGGTTGATCACGAAGTGGCCACGGCTGGCATCCTGTTCGGACAGGTTGCTGTGCTCGACCCAGTCATGCAGCTCCTTGCGCCAGGCCAGGTAGGTTTGCAGGTAGCGGCGGTACAGCGGGTTCTGGCTCCAGGCGGGATCAGCAAAGCGCCGGTCGCCATCGGCGGGGGTGAGGTCGGATTGGCCGAGCATCACGTTCTTCAGCTCCATGCTGAAGTGGGCGAGGTGTTTGGCGCTGTGCAGGGGTTGCTTGAGGGCTTGCTTGAGTACGACTCGGGCGGAGCTAAGTAGGTCTTTACCGCGGATGCCGATCACCGGGTTAAGGCCCAAAGTGTTCTCGGAGGCCTGGTGTTTCAGGTCATCATTATTCTTATCTGTCATCTACAACGCTCCATTGTCCTGAGACGAAATACCGGCGTACTGCTGTGCACGGCGACACAGGGCTAAGGGCCAGGTATTGCCCGGATTACCAAGGGCGGATCGCTCCGCAATCGTCCTCGTCGCAGGGGCTGCCTGGCGCGAGAAACTTCCAACTACTTGGTTACCCGAGTTTGAGAATTTGTGCAAGCCGGCCGCGATCCAGGCCGAATGTGCGATGAGTATGCAGGGAAGGATTAGAAAATGCGCTCTAACCAGCCAGGATCAACGGGCTAGACGGGCTGCTGCGCTGCGGCAGATTGCCGCTCGGCAGGGTTGACCTGAGGAAATCACTGAAGCGCCTGAGCCTATTACTGGCGGTATGTCGCTTCGGTCGTTCACAGCATTAATTTGACCACGCTTTCGCTGGGGTCACGGGACTTGCCGGCGGCGGCGAGGGTGGCGAGGTAATCGCTCCACAGTTCCGTCTGACGCAGAGACAGCTGTTCCAGATAATCCCAGGTGAACAGACCGCTATCGTGGCCGTCATCGAAGGTCAGTTTGAGGGCGTAGTTGCCGGCGGGCTCGATCTTGCTCAGGCCGACATGCAGCTTGCCGGTTTGCAGGATGGGTTTGCCATGACCCTGCACTTCCGCCGACGGCGAATGCACGCGCAGAAACTCGGCGGGCAGGGTGTAGCGCTCGTCCGCCCCGTAGTGCAGCTCCAGGGTTTTCGAGGCTTTGTGCAGTTTTATTTCGGTTGGGATGCGCATGCTCGCTTCCTGAATGGCGCCCTGGCCCGGAGAGCATCCGGGCCAGGGCGGGGCGCGTTACAGAATATAGCGCGACAGGTCTTCGTCCTGCGCCAGCTCGCCGAGGTGGCTGTTGACGTAAGCGGCGTCGATCACGATCGGCGTGCCATTCTGCTGGCCAGCCAGGTCGCCAGCACTGAAGGAGACTTCCTCCAGCAGGCGTTCGAGCAGGGTGTGCAGGCGGCGCGCGCCGATGTTCTCGGTCTTTTCGTTGACCTGATAGGCAATCTCGGCGATGCGCTTGATGCCTTCGGCGACGAACTGGATGCCCAGGCCTTCGGTGTTCAGCAGTGCGGCGTATTGCTCGGTGAGCGAGGCGTGCGGCTCGGTGAGAATGCGCTCGAAATCCTGCGGAGTCAGGGCTTTCAGCTCGACGCGAATCGGCAGGCGGCCTTGCAGCTCGGGCACCAGGTCGCTCGGCTTGCTCAGGTGGAACGCGCCAGAGGCGATAAACAGGATGTGGTCGGTTTTCACCATGCCCAGTTTGGTGTTCACCGTACAGCCTTCGATCAGCGGCAGCAGGTCGCGTTGCACACCTTCGCGGGATACGTCGGCGCCACCGGTGTTGCCGCGTTTGGCTACTTTGTCGATCTCGTCGATAAACACGATGCCGTTTTGCTCGACCGCTTCCAGGGCCTGGGCCTTGAGTTCTTCCTCGTTGACCAGGCGCGCGGCTTCTTCATCGCGCACCATCTTCAGGGCTTCCTTGACCTTGAGCTTGCGGCTCTTCTTCTTGCCCTTGCCCATATTGGAAAACAGGCTTTGCAGCTGGTTGGTCATCTCTTCCATGCCCGGCGGGGTCATGATTTCGATGCCGGCTGGCGCATCGGCCACTTCGATTTCGATGTCCTTGTCATCCAGCTGACCCTCGCGCAGGCGTTTGCGGAACAGCTGGCGGGTGTTGGAATCACTGGCCGGTGCGGCTTCTTCGCTGAAACCGGTGCGGGCCGGTGGCAGCAAAGCATCGAGAATGCGCTCTTCGGCGGCATCTTCGGCGCGGTGACGGACTTTGATCATCTCCTGCTCGCGCAGCATCTTGATTGCCGCATCGGCGAGGTCACGGATGATCGACTCGACATCGCGGCCGACATAGCCGACTTCGGTGAACTTGGTTGCTTCCACCTTGATAAACGGTGCGTTGGCCAGCTTGGCCAGGCGGCGGGCGATTTCGGTTTTACCGACGCCGGTTGGGCCGATCATCAGGATGTTCTTGGGCGTCACTTCAGCGCGCAGCTCAAGCGGCAGCTGCATGCGCCGCCAGCGGTTGCGCAGGGCAATGGCCACGGCGCGCTTGGCGTCGTCCTGACCGATGATGTGGCGGTTGAGTTCGTGAACGATCTCGCGGGGCGTCATGGACATGCGGGTTACTCCAGAAGAAGGCGCGCTTACTCGGCGCAGTCTTCTTCTTCGATAGTCAGGGTTTGGTTAGTGAAGACACAAATGGAGCCGGCAATGTTCAGCGCGGTTTCGGTGATTTCACGGGCACTCAAATCGGTTTTCTGCAGCAGGGCCATGGCTGCGGCTTGGGCGAAGCCGCCGCCGGAGCCCATGGCAATCAGGCCATGCTCGGGCTCAACCACATCGCCGTTGCCGGTGATGATCAGCGAGGCGTCCTTGTTGGCCACGGCCAGCATGGCTTCCAGGCGGCTCAGCGAGCGGTCGGTGCGCCAGTCTTTGGCCAGCTCGACGGCGGCGCGTACCAGATGGCCCTGGTGTTTTTCCAACTGGCCTTCAAAGCGTTCAAACAGGGTAAAGGCGTCGGCGGTAGCGCCGGCGAAGCCAGCCAACACCTGGCCGTGGTACAGGCGGCGAACTTTCTTCGCGTTGCCTTTCATCACGGTATTGCCGAGGGACACCTGGCCGTCGCCGCCCATGACGACTTTGCCGTTGCGGCGCACTGAAACGATGGTGGTCAAGGGGAGAGTCTCCACGCAGCGGGGCGAAAGTGCCCAATGCCGAATGAAGTGGGGGCAACGGCCGCCCGCTTCAAGCCCTGTAGCGCATGCTGTCCGACAAATAGTCGTCAGAGTGCGCCGCAGAGCCTGAAATCGCGCGGTTTATTGCGCCTGGCGCTGCTGTAACAACAGATTGCTGAAGCCGCTGGCGGACAGGGATTTCTGCGCCTGGCCGAGCTGTTCGCGGGTGGCGAAGGGACCGACCAGCACGCGGTGCCAGGTTTCCTCGCGTACCGTGCCGGATTCCACCTGCACGTTTTGCCCGAGCAGAATGATTTGCGCGCGCAGGCTGTCGGCATCGTCCTTGCGGCGGAACGAGCCGGCCTGAAGGAAGAACTGCGAGCTGACCGGGCCCTTGGCCACTACTGGCGGCGGTGGCGGCACCTGGCCGTTGAGCGCGGCTTCGGCACGGGCGGCGTCGATCTTCGCGGCTTCTTCCGGGCTGACCGGTTTTTGCTCCGGCGGTACGACGGGCTCGATGCTTTGCGGCGGCAGGATCACTTCCGATTCCGGCAGCAAGGTGTAGAAGTCGTACTTGGGCTTGGCCGGCTCGCTGGTCGCGGGCTTGGCGGCTGCAGCTTTGCTGGCCTGAGTGGCGCGGGCCTGTTCGACCTTGCTGCGCTTGATCTCGTCGCGGCCCGGTTCAAGCCTGAACAGAAACACCATAAAGCCGCCGATCACCAGACCGCAGACCAGCCAGAACCAGCCCGGTACCGGTTTTTTCGCGGGCGCCTGGTAACGGCTGGCGCCGCGTTTGGCGGCGGGCTTCTTCTTCGCTGCCACTTACATGCGCTCCAGGGTTTCCAGGCCGAGCAGTTCCAGGCCCTGCTTGAGCGTGCGCGCGGTCAGGGCGGCCAGGCGCAGGCGGCTGTTGCGTACAGCCTCGTCCTCGGTGGAGAGGATCGGGCAGTTCTCGTAGAAGCTGGAGAACAGCCCGGCCAGGTCGTACAGGTAAGCGCAGAGCAGGTGCGGCTCGCCCTTGTCGGCAACGCTGGCGAGCACCTCATTGAACTGTGCGAGCTTGCCACCCAGTTCGATTTCGTGGGCGGCCTGCAGGTTGAGGCTGCCTTCGATCTCATCGAAGCCCTTGCCCAGCTTGCGGAATACGCTGGCCACGCGGGTGTAGGCGTACAGCAGATAAGGTGCGGTATTGCCCTCGAAGCTCAGCATCAGCTCGAAGTTGAAGCGGTAGTCGCTGGTGCGGTGCTTGGACAGGTCGGCGTATTTCACTGCGCTGATGCCCACCGCGCGTGCAATCTGGCGTAGCTCGGCTTCGTCCAGTTCAGGGTTTTTGCCTTTGACCAGGGCGTAGGCGCGCTCTTCGGCTTCATCGAGCAGGTCGACCAGTTTTACCGTGCCGCCGTCGCGGGTCTTGAACGGACGGCCATCGGCGCCGTTCATGGTGCCGAAACCCATGTGTTCCAGCTGCATGCTGGCCGGGACGAAGCCAGCCAGGCGCGCGGCGGTGAAGACCATCTGGAAGTGCAGGGCCTGGCGCTGATCGACGAAGTACAGCGCGCGGTCTGCTTTCAACACGTTGGCACGGTAGCGGGTGGCAGCCAGGTCAGTGGTGGCGTACAGGTAACCGCCGCCAGCCTTCTGCACGATCAGCGGCAGCGGGTTGCCTTCGGCGTTCTTGAACTCGTCCATAAACACGCACTGCGCGCCGTCGCTTTCGCTGAGCAGGCCCTTGGCCTTGAGGTCAGCGACCACGTTGGCCAGGTCGTCGTTGTAGGCGCTTTCACCTTTCACGTCGGCCATGGAGAGCTTCACGCCGAGGCGGTCATACAGCGCCTGGCAGTGGCTCAGGGAAATATCGTTGAAGCGGTGCCATAGGCGCAGGCACTCGGCGTCGCCGGCCTGCAGCTGCACCACCAGCTCGCGGGCACGCTCGGCGAACTCAGGGGATTCGTCGAAGCGCTTCTTCGCCGCGCGGTAGAAGCCTTCCAGGTCAGCCAGCTCGCTTTCGGCGGCCGCCGGGTTTTCCTGCATATAAGCCAGCAGCATGCCGAACTGGGTGCCCCAGTCGCCCACATGGTTCTGCCGGATCACCTCGTCACCGAGGAACTCCAGCACCCGCGCCACGCCGTCACCGATGATGGTCGAGCGCAGGTGGCCAACGTGCATCTCTTTGGCCAGGTTGGGCGCCGACAGGTCGACCACCACGCGCTGCGCCGGGCCAGCCTTGCGTACGCCGAGCTTGGCGTCAGCCAGCAGGGCATCCAGGCGCGCGGCCAGGGCCTGGGTGTTCTGGTAGAAATTGAGGAAACCCGGGCCAGCGATCTCGACCTTGCTGATCGCCGCATCGCTCGGCAGCGCGGCAATCAGCTTCTCGGCCAGGTCGCGCGGCTTCATGCTGGCCGGCTTGGCCAGCATCATGGCGATATTGCTGGCGAAGTCGCCGTGGGTCTTGTCCTTGGTGTTCTCCACCTGAATGGCCGGGCTCAGGCCTTCCGGCAGCACGCCGTCGGCAGTGAGGCGGGTCAGGGCTTGCTGGATCAGGTGGCGAATGCTGTCTTTCATGGTCTGCTCGGTCGGCCGTGGGGGCGGCGGCGCACAAAGGCGCTGGTTGAAAACTGCGCATTATCGACGCCCTTCGCCCGCAGCTTCAAGCAGCGCGTGGTTTCTCCGGGCTAAAGGCCGCCGCTATGGGTAGCAGATCACGCCGCGCTGGGCCTCATATAAAGAAACGCCGCAGAGGCAAAACCGCTGCGGCGTCTGGGTGTGGCGCTGTAGCGTTACGCGGAACGTTGCGCCGTGCCGCGTACTGCCGCGTTGCCTGCGACGAAATACGGCGCAGTGCTGCGTGGCAGCGGGGCGCGGCCACGGATTTTGTCGGCGATCTTCTCGGCCATCATGATGGTCGGCGCATTCAGATTACCGGTGACGATCAGCGGCATGATCGACGCATCCACCACGCGCAGACCCTGCACGCCGTGCACCCGGCCTTGGCCGTCGACTACTGCCATGTCGTCTTCACCCATCTTGCAGGAACACGACGGATGGTAGGCGGTTTCTGCATGTTCGCGGATAAAGGCGTCCAGTTCGGCGTCGGTTTGCAGCTCGGCGCCGGGGCTGATCTCACGCCCGCGATACGGATCCAGCGCGGCCTGCGCCATGATTTCGCGGGTGATGCGGATGCCGTCGCGGAACTCGCGCCAGTCCTGCTCGTGCGCCATGTAGTTGAACAGGATGCTCGGGTGCTGGCGCGGGTCCTTGGACTTGATCTGAATGCGTCCACGGCTCGGCGAGCGCATGGAGCCCATATGTGCCTGGAAGCCGTGCTCCTTCACCGCGTTGCTGCCGTTGTAATTAATCGCCACCGGCAGGAAGTGGTATTGGATATTCGGCCAGGCAAAGTCCGCGCTGGAGCGGATAAAGCCACCGGCCTCGAACTGGTTGCTGGCGCCGATGCCCTTGCCGAGGAACAGCCAGTTGGCGCCGATCATTGGCTGGTTCCACCATTGCAGCGCCGGGTACAACGACACCGGTTGCTTGCAGGCGTATTGCAGGTACACCTCGAGGTGATCCTGCAGGTTCTGGCCGACGCCGGGCAGGTCGTGCACCAGGGGGATGTCCAGCTCACGCAGCAGCGCCGCCGGGCCGACGCCGGAGCGTTGCAGCACCTGCGGCGAAGCAATCGCGCCGCTGCACAGCAGCACTTCACGGCGCGCGTTGACGGTGATCGGTGTGTCGTTATCGCCCAGCAGATATGCCACGCCGCTAGCGCGTTTGCCGCTGAACAGAATGCGGTCGGTCAGGGCATGAGTAACGATGGTCAGATTTGGCCGTTCGCGGGCCTGATCGAGATAGCCGCGCGCGGTGCTGGAACGCCGGCCCTTGGGCGTGACGGTACGGTCCATCGGGCCGAAGCCTTCCTGCTGGTAGCCGTTGAGGTCATCGGTGCGCGGGTAACCGGCCTGTACGCCGGCTTCGATCATGGCGTGGAACAGCGGGTTATTGCCGTTCTTCGGCGTCGTCACGCTCACTGGACCCTCGCCGCCGTGGTAGGCATTGGCGCCGATGTCGCGGGTTTCCGCCTTGCGGAAATACGGCAGGCAATCCAGGTAGCTCCAGTCTTCCAGGCCTTTTTCCTCGGCCCAGCCGTCGTAATCCATGGCGTTGCCACGGATGTAGCACATGCCGTTGATCAGGGACGAGCCGCCCAGGCCCTTGCCGCGCCCGCACTCCATACGGCGGTTGTTCATATGCGGCTCGGGGTCGGTCAGGTAGGCCCAGTTGTAGCGCCGACCTTGCAGCGGGAAGGCCAGGGCGGCGGGCATCTGGGTGCGGAAATCCAGGCGGTAATCCGGGCCACCGGCTTCCAGCAGCAGCACGCTGACGTCGGCGTCCTCGGTCAGGCGGGTGGCCAGCACGTTACCGGCCGAGCCGGCGCCGATGATGATGTAGTCGAATTCCTGGGGCATAAAAGCTCCTGTAGCCCGGATGCACTCCGGGGAAAACGCGGTGACTGTTCCCGGATTGCATCCGGGCTACGGGGCGGCGATTTTTGTGGGAGGGGCTTTAGCCGCGATACTTTTCGCGGCTAAAGCCCCTCCCACGGGCGTGATATTCAAAACACCGAGGTGTAACCACCCAGTTCGACCTGTACCGATTTGATCCGCGTGTAGTGCGCCAGGGTGGTCAGGCCGTTTTCGCGGCCGACGCCGGATTGCTTGTAGCCGCCCACCGGCATTTCCGCCGGCGACTCGCCCCAGGTGTTGATCCAGCAGATCCCGGCTTCCAGCTTGTGGATCACCCGGTGCGCGCGGTTAAGGTCGCGGGTCACCACGCCAGCGGCCAGGCCGTATTCGGTGGCGTTGGCGCGGCGGATCACTTCTTCTTCGCTGTCGTACACCAGGATGCTCATCACCGGGCCGAAGATTTCCTCACGGACGATGGTCATGCCGTCGTTGCAGTCGGTGAACACGGTTGGCGCGACATAGGCGCCCTTGGCGTACTCGCCTTCGGTGATGCGATTGCCGCCGATCAGCAGGCGTGCGCCTTCGCTGCGGCCTTTTTCGATATAGCCGAGCACGCTTTCCATATGTGCCGTGCTGACCAGTGGGCCGAAGTTGGTGGCGTCATTCAGCGGATCGCCGAGGCGGATGCGCTTGACCCGCTCCAGCACCTTGGCCTCGAAGCGGGCCTGCAGCATGCGCGGTACAAACACGCGGGTGCCGTTGGTGCAGACCTGGCCGGAGCTGTAGAAGTTGGCCATGACCGCGATGTCGGCAGCGCGGTCGAGGTCGGCGTCTTCGAAGATGATCAGCGGCGATTTGCCGCCCAGCTCCATGGTCACTTCCTTGAGCGACGAGCTGGAGGCGCTGGCCATCACCTTCTTGCCGGTCACGGTGCCGCCGGTAAAGGAGATCTTCTCTATGCCCGGATGCTCGGTCAGCCACTGGCCCACTTCACGGCCGCTGCCGGTGAGCACGTTGAACACGCCATCCGGCACGCCGGCAGCGGTGTAAATCTCGGCGAGTTTCAATGCACTGAGCGAGGTGACTTCGCTTGGTTTGAAGATCATCGCGTTGCCGGCAGCCAGGGCCGGGGCGGATTTCCACAGGGCAATCTGGATCGGGTAGTTCCACGCGCCGATGCCGGCGACCACGCCCAGCGGCTCGCGGCGGGTGTAGACGAAACTGGTTTCGCGCAGTGGGATCTGTTCGCCCTCGATGGCGGGGATCAGCCCGGCGTAGTACTCCAGCACGTCAGCGCCGGTGACGATATCGACGTAGCGGGTTTCGCTCAGCGGTTTGCCGGTGTCGAGGGTTTCCAGCTCGGCCAGTTCATCGTTGCGCTCGCGCAGGATATCCACGGCTTTGCGCAGGATGCGCGAACGCTGCATGGCGGTCATCGCCGCCCACACCTTCTGGCCTTCGGTGGCGCTGGCCACGGCCAGTTCCACGTCCGCCTTGCTGGCGCGCTGCACGCTGGCCAGCACTTCGCCGGTGGCCGGGTTGATGCTGTTGAAGGTTTCGCCGCTGCTGGCCGTTACATAACGGCCGCCAATAAAGAGCTGCTGTTCGTCGAAGCGGGGCATGGCGCGTTCCTCGTGTGCGGTGGGCGATGCGAGCCGCCTGGCGCAGGTCGTTGGTCTAGGCAATATAGACGCAAGGCTAAATTATCTTAATTGAACGATCAATCAATAAAAACGACAGGGCGCAGTCAAACACGACACGCAGGGCGTGTAGGCGTTGGTATTCGGGGTGTTTGAGGTTTTGCGCCAATCAAGTGCTCGCCAGCCGTGCTGGCGGGGTCAGCGGGGTATGTAGGAGCGGTGGGGGCACCTAGTCATTGGCCGCGATGTTATTCGAGTTACCGCGAATCGCGGGCAAGCCCGCTCCTACAAAAGCTGAGCATTCCTACGGCAGTCCACTCAGCTAGTGCCTCGGCGGAAGGTGTACGAGGTTTACTGCGCCTTGGCCAATTGCAGATCAAGGTATTCGTAGGCGATTGCAATCGCCTGGCGGGTGTCGAAGCCTTCGCCGGACAGCGCCCCGCGCAGCCACAAACCATCGATCAATGCCGCCAGGCCACGGGCTGCGCTGCGTGCCTGCTCCTGCGGCAACACCCGACGGAATTGCCCGCACAGGTTGGAATACAGACGGTGATCGTTGACCCGCTGCAAACGCCGCAGCGCCGGCTGGTGCATGCTGGTGGCCCAGAACGCCAGCCAGGTTTTCATCGCCGGGCCGTTGACCTGGCTGTCATCGAAGTTGCCTTCAATCATCGCTCGCAGGTGTTCGCGCGGCTGGTCTGGCGGCAGGCTGGCGCGGCGTGCGCGCACGGCATCACTGAGCGCCTGCATCAGGTGGCGCATGGTGGCGTCGAGCAGACCGTTCTTGTCGCGGAAATAGTGGCTGATGATGCCGTTGGAGACCCCGGCGATCCGCGCAATATAGGCGATGCTGGCATCGCTCATGCCGACCTGATCAACCGCTTCGAGGGTGGCCGCAATCAATTGCGAGCGGCGGATCGGTTGCATTCCGACCTTGGGCATCTGCTTCTCCGTCGATGGGGGCGTCCCCGGAATGCGCGCAGTCTAGGCCGGTTATTGTTGAGCGATCAATCAAACATGACGTTCCAGGGATGACCTGTCGGTCAGGGATATGCCACGGCGCAAAGCCGTTCGCGACTCGTTAGGCGCGCTATCGGCAGCGCTGTTGCTCGCGCCTTCACGGGCAATCAGCTCGGTGGGCGGTACGCTAAAGCGAAAATCACAATACGCCGCGCCGCCGGCGAGGGTTTGCCTGCGTTGCAGCGTCACGCCCCAATCGCTGGCCATACGGTAATCCAGGCTGCACGCGGCAAAGTGGGTCAGCTCTGGTGCACCCTGCTCGCGCAGGTAACTGGCCAGCGGACACACCTGCACATCAAAGGCCACTCCAGCGACCTTGGGTAGATTGCTGCGTTGGAAAGGGCGGGTAAACACCAGGTTGAACAGCGCATCGAGCAGCCACTGAATGCGCGCCTGCAAGCGGCTGCTGCGCAGGCGCGACAGCTTGAAGGCCAGGGCGCTGGCCGGGGCGAAAATCTGCCAGTTGATCTGCTCGATCCACTCGCCGGCCTGCTGCTGGCCAATGCCGTGCTCCTGCAAGGCGCGGTAAAGCGCGTAATCCCACTGCATATAACGCAGCAGCAGATTCACCCCAGGCGAATGGCTTACCCGCGTGCGTTGCAATTCACCTTGTACTTCCAGGGTTCTGGCCCATACCGCTGCCGCCGTGGCCGCAGGCAAACAAGCACTCAGCTGCGCCTGCGCTGCCCGGCGAAAGGCGGTGCGCGGGAGATAAACCAGCAGCAGGGCGAGTGGCTTCATCGGTTGTCTTGGTTCTGGCGGATTGCGGAGCACATTAGCGCGGCTCAACGTCGGCAATCAGCGCCAGTAAATCGGTCACGCCGATATCCTGACCGGCCTGGAACAACAACGTGCTGGCCTGGCCGCGATGGTGAGTTTGATGATTGAAGAAGTGCAGCATCAGGCTGGCATAGGGGCGCTGCGCTGGTACGCCCTTCATATTGCCGTAGGCCAGCACATATTCCAGATCCGCCTCACTCAACGCTGCGACCCAGTTGCTGATATGCCCATCCAGCCGGCTGCGCAAAGCTTGCAACGGCGCGAAGGTATTGAACAGCAGCTGATCCAGCGCCGTCGGCCGCTGTAAATCACTGATCGCCGCGTGCAGCTCTGTGCAGGCCGGGTGCTCGGCAAAGCGCTTGAGCCAGATGATATCGCCCACCGCAATATGGTTAAGCGTGGCGAGGATGGACGGGAAAAACGCCCCGCGATCCTCAGTCAGCGCTTGCGGCGAAAGCTGGCCGGCAGCCGAGTAGAGCTTGTCATTCATCCACGTGTTATAGCGGGCCATCAACTGGAAGTGGGCTAGCTGGGACATGCGTTTAACTCGGCAATTAAGGTTCAGTCAGGCATCGAATACCGGGCGGAAGAAGGTGCGCTCGTAGCTGAGCACACACTGGGTCTCTTCCGCATATTTAAAGGCCGCCAGGCACTCGGCGTCGGCAAAGGATTTCAGCCGGTACTGTTCGTACTCCGCCAGGCTGGGGAAGCTGAACATTGCCAGGCCGATATTGTTGGCACCTTCGGATGGCAGAAAGTAACCGTGATGCGTACCGCCAAACTTCGCCACCAGGGCAATCCACAGCTTGCCGTAATGCTCGAATTCCTTGAGTTTGCGCGGGTCGAGCACATAGCGGATATGGCAGGTGATCATGGTGGTCCCTCAATGTTGGAGTGGCTTGCTGTACGGGTGCAGGCTGTTAGGCAAGGTAAACCTGTCGCCTTTATTTCTCTAGCGCGGGCACCAGGCGAACCAGCACCGGCAAATGATCCGAGCCCAACTGTGGGCCTACCTGGCGCGCAACCACCGCCCAATGCGGCGTGACCAGCACATGGTCGATAGGTAACCCGAGCACGCCCTGCAAGACGGCCGGCCAGGTCGCGGCCAAGCCGCTGGCGCGGCGTAAACCCAATTGCGCCAGCCCGCTAAAGGCCGACGACCAGGGGGGGGCATTCAGGTCGCCGGCTAAAACCGTCGGTATGCCGTTGGCTGCAGCTTGCTGGGCCAGGGCCGCCAACTTGGCGTTACGCACGCTGTGATACTGCGGCGAAAGCGGCGGCATCGGGTGCAGGGCGATAATTCCGATCGGCTGGCCGTGCCACTGCAACTGCGCCTCGATATGGGCAATCCCCTGCGCATCCTCGATTACCTCGATCTGCAGCAGTGGATGGCGTGACAGCACGGCGATACCAAAGGGGCTGTCCTCGGCAACGATGTGTTGAAAGGGGTAATCGCGCAGCGTGCGCAAGCCTTGCGCATATACCGGGGAAACCTCCAACAGCACCAGCACATCCGGTTTTTCCTGGGCCAACCAGGTGGCTAACCCTTGTGTGTTGCGGCTATCTAGATGGACGTTGGCACTGGCCACGGCAAGCACCTGAGCCTGCGGATCGCCAGCCGGTGCCGGTGCGGATGCCGTCAGCCAGGGCAATGGCAGCGCTAACAACAAAACGGCCCAGCGCTTATCGCGGCAACAAGCCAGTCCGGCAAACACCACGAGCCCCAACAAGAACAGCCACTGCCAATGGCTGGCCAGATCGATCAGCCAGGCCAGCGTGCCCGCTACGCCAGCGAGCAGGTGTGAGAGCAGCGGCAGCAGCAAGCCGAGCAGGCACAGCAGCGCCAGCGTATAAATGCGTCTGGTCCAGATAGCGCTGTGGGCTGGCTTGGATCTATCAGGTTGGCGGGTTGTGGCCATATTTGATTATTCGCGCTGCCAACAACGGGTTAGGGCTCATGGCTGAAATGACCATGCTGCAGAAACTGCTTGATCTGACTGGTCACAATATCGGCACTCACCATAAACGTATGGCTGTGCGGAACAGTAATAAAGTCCTTCATCTCAGCGAGCTTTGCGCTCTCCACCGACACCTTGCCATCGTTTGGCTTGGGTAAATCACCAGCAAACCACGGGTCCAGACTTTCCGTGCCGGCAACTATGCCGATCTCTAGAGGGATAGATTTAAGCTGGTTGGGCGTGCTGTCGCTTTCCGTGCCGAGTTGCTGTCCGGCTGGCCCGGTGGCCAATTTGTACCACCATTGGTCTTTCTTGTTCGTCGCCACCTCACTGCCGTGGTTTGGTGGGCCGAGCATGACCACCCGCTTGGCTTCGGCAACAACGTTGTTCTGAAAATACTGCCTGACCAAGATGCCGCCCAAAGAGTGGGTAACAAAGTGGATGCTCTGCGCGCCGGCTTTTTTACACTCGGCAATGCCATCCCCGACTACTGATGCCAGCTGCTGAATGTTTTGTTCAGTGGACGGGTAGCTGTTGTTGATAACGGTGTAGTGCTCTTTGGCTAACGAGTCTTCGATTGCATTCATCGAGTAGCTGGTTCGGCCCATGCCATGCAATAGCACCACGCACTCATTGGCCAGTGATGCCGGCGCAATAAACAACAAGAGATAAAGAGTGAGGCGCATGTGGATTAACTCTGCAGAAAAGTGCGCTAGAACAGCGGCTGTGGGTCTTGCTATGACACTCTGACCAGCCCTTGGCTGGCCCATTCTTCAGTGGCGGTGGGCGCGAGTTATAAAAACGGCAGCAATGCACGACAGGACATAACGGTCGAGCAGAGCACTGCCTGATTAACCGCAAAGCCAAAGCCGAAACCGCTTATGCCAGTGACAAAAGCGGCGGTACTGCTCTGTTGTGTACGCCGGCTGATCACTGCGCCGATAAGAAGGCCGATAGCTGCTCCGGGTAATGAGCATAAATGGCCGAGGCCAAGCAGATCGTGGGTGGGCGCAGGTGTCCAGTTGGCGTAGATGTACACGCCGAATGAGAGGCAGGCTGCAGCAATGCCGCCCGTGATAAATAACGGTTTTGGCTTAACCAGCCGTGCCAGGGCGAAGGTGCCAAGGAGTACCAAGGTGTAATACCAAAGCCCCATAAAAAGCACATCGCCCTTGATCAGGGTGAGTGCTGTAACTGCTGCAATAGCTATCGCCGTTACGATGGCGTCCGTGCGAAATGTTCCGCTCATCTTTTGAACTCGTGAAGTGGCGGCTCAGTGGCGCTGATGTTGAGCCAAGGCCAGCGCTGCTGATAGGACGCGGCCTTTTGGGCAAAAAGGCTTGTATGCGGTGTCAGCGGGTTTGGCGTCAGGGTTCCGTTATACAAAAGCTCAAGGCCATTGGGTGCGTAGACCTCATTGGGGTTAATGCCAACGCATGTTCCCGGTATCAGAAAGCGGTCGATGCCTTCCCTGGCGCTGCTCAGCGCTGCATAGGGATGGCCAAAATGCGTTTCATACCAAAGGTGCACCCGCGCCTGGTTGGCGACTTCCACGGTTATGCCCAGGTCTGCCAGCACTGTTTCTACATGGCGCTGCACGGCGCTTTCAGCCGCTGCGCTCAGGTCAGTAGGGTCGAAGTAGAAGAAGTCGTAATCCTTGATCTTGCTCTCCGGCGGCTGTGCAGAAAGTACATTCCACACCGTCTGAAACAGGCAGCCGGCGACTAGCCAGCCATCCGTGAGATTCAGCGCATCCCAGCGCTCGATGATCTGTGCGTTATTGCGGTTATGCAGTACATCGGTGCGAAACGTTGCTTGCATGCGGATCTACACAAAAGGCGGCAGGGTTATTCCGGGGTTGTAATGCCTTACACAAACCAGAACTCAACCTCATCGGTCTCGACCTCAAATACAGCCGAGTGCTCAACGTTTGCAGGTACGTGATACCACTCGCCGACGCCAACCCGGATCGTCTGGTTATTCATCGTCAGGATCAATTCGCCGCGCGTGATCACACCATGGTTATCGGTGTCATGGGTATGCGGCGGGATGGAGGTGCCAGCGGGGTAGGAGGCAAACAGAACGGTGCTGTCTTTTGCCTCAAGCTTATAGGCGTCAAAGCGGCCATCGAATAAGGGCAGCTGTTTGATTCTGTTTGGGTATTGGCCTGGCATGTGGGCTGTCTTCCTTGTCGTCCATCACGGCTTATTGAATTTATGGTTGTGGAGCGTCTTTGGTTTCAGCGATTAAATCCGATCCCGTTGGCTCGGAAGCAACGGTTGAGTCTTGGCTGGCTTCAGTGGCCAGCTTTAAACGGTCGGCTTTGCTGATATAGGTGGACTTTTTCTTGGGTGCCAATTTGGCGTTGGCTTTTTTGGCGTGTGCTTCGAGCAGCTGTTTGATTTTTTTGCGGCGGTTCATTGTTTAGCCCGGTTATGCACTAAGGAGACTGTACTTGTTTGAGTTGTTATCTTTCGGCTGAAAATCGTGGTCTGTCGCCTAATATTTCTGTTGCTACCTGTATGTGTTGAGGTTTGGAAATTTCGCGATAACAGGAAGCTCTAGTTCAGTGATTGTTAAAGCCAGAATTTCAGTTGTCTGTTTTCTAAGATGCTCATTATCGGGGTTTCGTTCAAGATCAAGTAGGTGGTTTGCTGCTCTCTCAAGAGCTTTCTGGCCGTCCTTTAAATTACGCAAGAACTCTGACGCTTGATCTTGGTTCATTGAGCTAATTCCTTGAGCCAGGCATTGAGTTTATTTAAATGTCTAACGTTTGGTTAAGGGGCGGGCTTTAGCCCGTCCCAGTGAGCGAAGCGAACGGTTTGAAGCAATTGTTATGCAATGGCGCGAGTGAAACTAAAAGCCGGTATTTTTAAAGGCGTTTTCCACGGCAATTTTAATTCCATGCTTTAGTTTTTCAATAATTTTAACTTTGTCCGATTCATTAGTTTTAGACCAATTTTCTGACGACTCATCAATGGTTAATCCTGCCATGCTTTTCCCAAAACAAGTATCGCAGCGGCTCCAGCCATTTTTCTTTGGCATTAAGTTAAGAGCTACATAAGTTCCTTCAAATGCCTTGATGTTGAGCGCTGATTTTCGATAAAAGCCATAGCCGTTTGTTGCCGGCATGCCATAAATGTCGCGAGGTATGATTGCAACAACTAGATCAAATTCTTTTGCAAACTTCTGGTCTGATATCTCTGTTACGGTGTAACCCCTTGATTTTAATCTTGAAATAACATCTGTGGAGATAAATTTTTTAATTGATGGATCTTTAATCTCATCGTGGCTGTTGTTGAATATTGTTGTGCCAATAATTGTGAAGTTAGGGTTCTCAGGAAATTCGTTGATAACACCTACTGAGTGAGTCTCCTCTAATTCCTTAGTTGTCAGGGGTGATGCGCATCCAGTGAGTAACAGTAGGCAGCTGATGATTATTACGTTAATCCCTATTTTCATGTTTGGCTCCCTTAGTTTCAGTGCATAACGTTTGGTTAAGGGGCGGGCTTTAGCCCGTCCCAGCGAGCGCAGCGAGCGATTTGAACCAGTTGTTAGGCTGCGCAGCTAAAGTGGCCAATATTTTTTTGCCAACCACTCAATATCATCTCGATCAATAAAAAACACGCTGCCGCTTAATTTTTTATCAATTTTCTCATTTATTTTTTTGACGGCATTTTCGCTTATTTTTCCACTGGTGATTATGAATAGCTCAGATATGTGGTAGTTTTTTGCTTGTCCAGGACCCTGCACTGGCATTGAGAAGGCATCATCAATTTGCGCAATTATGGTGTCAATTAATGAGTTTGCCCCACCTCTTATGTCTCCTGCCTTTACCTGGGCTGCGTATCTACGTGAATTTCCGAATCGATCAAGCTCACTAAATAAAATATCTCGACCGAACTCTGTGGTTCCGTGATTGTATCTTACATGTTGAAATCCCATCTTTTGTATTAGTGGGATTATTAATTCTTTCGTAAATATGCTCTCAACAACCTCGAATTCCTGTTTCCAGTAAAATCCAAGCAGCCGAGACTCTGCCTGAACTACAAGGTCTCTTGCTAGCTGTAACTTCTCTGAAATTAGATCAAACAAGTCTTCATTGCTGCTCACTATGTCAGCATATATGAATATGTCTCCATCAGCGTACTCGGAGGAAATTTTCTCACCGTAATCATTGGTTGTTAGCAGCTCAGCAATTTCTCTGTGTATGGCTTTGGTAGACAGTTTATCGCCCCAAACACCTTCTTCTTCTCCGAATGAAATAGAGAATGAGTAACTTTCGTCCGCCCTATATATGTAGTATCTATTTGCTTTAGGTATAAGGAGAGCCTGGTCGATGTTCAGGTTGGCGATTAATAGGTCAGGAAACTCGAAGGCCTTTAATCCTTTCAAGTCCGAAAGATTACATTCGACTTCGCTCTCAAGGTTCTCACTGTAGTCAATTAGCTTAATTTTCTTTCCGTGTATGTATGCAGCAGGTGGATTTCCGGTTATCAAAAGCATGCGAGTCTCTTGCGTAACTTGCCTAACTATTAATTATGCGACATACCAATGTCGCGTTTTCCTGTCGCATAACTCCACCCGATCTGCTGCATCCGATCTATGTCCCACGCTCAATGTCGCGAAGGTGCAGAAAGCGGCGGGGTTAGGCGACAGTTTGGCTAGGTTCAACCCTATCCACCCCCATCTCCCCCTGTCTAGAACATTCTCCCGTCACCATTTCGCGCCCACAAAAAAGCGGGCCGTAGCCCGCTTCTATATAGAGGTGGTGCCTTGGCTTATTTAAGCCACTCGGCGACGCGCTCTGGGTTTTTGCTGATCCAGTCTTTGGCGGCGTCTTCCGGTTTGGCGCCTTCGCGGATGGCGAGCATCACGGCACCGACTTCTTCCCCGCTCCAGGAGAATTTCTTCAGGAAGGCAGCGGCTTCTGGGGCTTTGCTGTTGATGCTGGGGTTGGCGACGGTGTCGACGTGTTCGTCATCGCCGAAGACTTTTTTCGGGTCTTCGAGGAAGCGCAGGTTCCATTTGGCGAACATCCAGTGCGGGATCCAGCCGGTGACGACGATGGCTTGTTTGTTTTTCTCGGCGCGGGTCAGGGCGGTGGCCATGGCCGGGCCGGAGCTTGGCATCAGTTTGATGTCGGTGAGGGCGTATTCCTTGATGGCTTCTTCGGTGCGGCGCATGACGCCGGCGCCGGCGTCGATGCCGGTGATTTTGCCGTCGAAGTCTTTGGCGTAGGTTTGCAGGTCGGCGATGGTTTTGGCTTGTACGTAGTCCGGCACGATCAGGCCGATTTTCGCGCCAGCGTAGTTGGTGCCAAGCACTTCGACTTTGTCTTTGAGTTTTTCAAAGTATTCGCCGTGGGTGGCGGGCAGCCAGGCGGAGAGGGTGGCGTCGAGGTCGCCGCGTGCTACGCCTTGCCACATGATGGCCGGTTCTACGGGCTTGAGTGCAACGGTGTAGCCGAGTTTGCTCTGGAGGATTTCCCCGGCGACAAAGGTGGCGGCGACGCTGTCGTCCCAACCGTTGACGTAGCCGATGTTCAGGGTGGGTTTGTCAGCCGCCATGGCGGTGCTCATGCCGAGGGCCAGAGCGGCGACGCCGAGGCTTTGCAGGCAGAGGTTCTTCAGGTTTCGCATAGGTTGTGCTCCGTCAGTGAGAGTGGCAGTTCAGTGAGTTACTGGCGCGTTCTTCTTGCGGGCCTAGCTGGGTGTTACAGGTTGCGTGGTATGGCTTGCTCGGGAGGGTTTGTGTGTTGCCCCTCTCTCTAACCCTCGGCTTTGGCATCCTGCGGCGCCCTACTTTCTGCATCTATGCAGTCGTTTCCCCAGTGGGGTGAGGGGTTGATCGGTGTTGCTCAGGTGCTGCGTGTTAAATCCGGGCTGCAACAAACCAGGCGATGGCCGTGTGGCCTCGCGGGTCGGGTGCTGATCAAGGTGCTTTAACTAGCCGCGCCGCCGGCAGATCACTGGGGCGGCGCGGTGTGGCTTACATGCCGAGGTGTTTTTTCACCGCTGCAACGCCGTCCTGGCCGTCATAGGTGGTAACGCCGGCCAGCCACTGGTCGAGGATCGCCGGGTTGGCTTTGATCCAGTCGGCCGCGACTTTGGTTGGGTTCTGTTTTTCCAGAACCTTTTCCATCAGCTGGCTTTCGATTTCCACGGTGAACTGCAGGTTGTTCAGCAGTTTACCGACGTTGGCGCAGCGCGCTTCGTAATCCGGCGGTACTACGGTGTAGACCTTGGCGGCGCCGTAGTCGGGGCCGAAGACGTCATCGCCGCCTTCCAGGTAGGTGATGTCGAACTGGGTGTTCATCGGGTGCGGTGCCCAGCCGAGGAATACGGCAGGTTCTTTCTTTTTCACCGCGCGTTGCAGCTGAACGAGCATGCCGGCTTCGCTGGACTCGACCATCTTGAATTCGCCGAGGCCGAACTGGTTGCTCTTGATCATGCCGTCGATCAGCAGGTTGCCGTCGTTACCCGGCTCGATGCCGAAGATCTTGCCGCCCAGCTGGTCCTTGAACTTGGCGATGTCGGCAAAGCTTTTCAGCCCGGCTTCTGCGGCGTAGGTCGGCACGGCGAGGGTGTATTTGGCGCCTTCAAGGTTGGCCTTGGGCAGCACTTTGACGCCGCCATCCTTGGTGAAGGGTTCGATCACAGCGTCCATCGAGGGCGCCCAGTAACCGAGGAAGACGTCGATCTGGCCGCTTTTCACCCCGGTAAAGGCGATAGGTACGGAGGCCATGATCTTGCGGGTCTGGTAGCCCAGGCCTTCGCTGAGGGTCATGGCGACACCGGTGGTGGCGGCGATGTCGGCCCAGCCAATTTCGGCGAAGCGCACCATTTTGCAACTCTCCGGCTCTTGCGCCCAGGCGCTTTGCAGCATGGCCACGGAGAGCAGGCCGACACCTGCGAGCTGTTTAATCGTTTTCATCTGCGATTCCCTGTGATGGTTAAATTTAGATTACTGGCGTTGAAGCTTGCCGCTGAACCAACTGAACAGACTGCTGCGTTTGGCGGTTTGCGGGGTACCGAAACTTTCCGTGATGCGGTCGAGAATGATCGCCAGCAACACCACGGCCATGCCGCTTTCGAAACCGAGGCCGATGTCCAGGCGCTGGATACTCGCCAGTACGTCGTTGCCCAGGCCGCCTGCGCCAACCATCGAGGCGATAATCACCATCGACAGGGCCATCATGATGGTCTGGTTGACCCCGGCCATGATCGACGGCATGGCGTTGGGCAGCTGGACTTTGAACAGTAGCTGACGCGGGGTGCAGCCGAAGGATTGGCCGGCTTCGATGATCTCTTTATTTACCTGGCGGATGCCCAGGTTGGTCAGGCGCACCGCCGGTGGCATGGCGAAGATCACTGTGGCGATGATCCCCGGCACGCGGCCGAGGCCGAAGAGCATGGCGGCGGGAATCAGGTAGACGAACGCCGGCATGGTCTGCATGAAGTCGAGAATCGGCCGGATGATGGTCGCTACCCGCTCACTGCGCGCTGCCCAGATACCCAGCGGTATGCCGAGTAGCAGGCTGATCAGCGTGGCGGAGAAGGTCAGGCCGAGGGTGACCACGGTCTGTTCCCAGAAGCCGGTGAGCACGATCAGCACAAAGGCCACGGCGGTGAAGATGGCGAACTTGTAGCCGATACGCCACAGGCCGAGGCCGACGAAGATGGCAATCAGCAGCCAGGCCGGTGGCAGCATCAGCAGCCATTCGATGCCTTCGGAAAAGCCGTTGACCACGGCGCCGATGCTGTCGAAGCCATCGCTGTAGTTGTCCAGCAGGTGCTGCACTACATCATTGACCCAGCTGCCCAGGTCGAGCTGTTTCTCACTCATGGAACTCTCCCTGCAGGCGGGTCAGCAGGCGACCTTTGCTGATGGCGCCGCTGTAGCGGCCATTGCTGTCGACCACCGGGATCGGCCCTTCGTTGTCCACCAGGCGTTCAATCACCTGGTCTAGCGGCAGGTCTTCGGGGATCGGTTTGATTGGCTTGAGCACCTGGCCGTCGAGGCCGCAGGTGGTACCACCCTCGACCAGCAGGGCGATCCGCTCCAGGCTGATGGAGCCCTGGAAGGTGTTCTGCTCGTCGACGATAAAGGCGTAGTGCTTGTCCAGCGCCTGCAGCTCCTGGCAGACCGTCTGTGCGTCCGGCGCTTTGCCGTTGTGCACGTAGATCGGCACGCTGTCGGCCATCAATTGGCCGGCGGTGAGGTAGCGGTTGGTGTCGACGGTGTTGAAGAAGTTGCGCACGTAATCGTTGGCGGGGTTGTCGATCAGCTCCTGCGGAGTGCCGACCTGCACCAGTTTGCCGCCTTCCATGATGCCGATGCGGGTGCCGATGCGCATGGCTTCTTCGATGTCGTGGGAGACAAAGATGATGGTGCGGCGATCGGTCTTCTGCAGCTCCAGCAGCACGTCCTGCATCTCACGGCGCTTGAGCGGGTCGAGGGCGGAAAACGCCTCGTCCATGATGATCATTGACGGGTCAACCGCCAGGGCGCGGGCCAGGCCGACGCGCTGTTGCATGCCGCCGGACAGCTCATGCGGCATCTTGTGCGCAAAGGTGTCCAGGCCGACCTGCTTGAGTACCTGCATGGCGCGCTGTTCGCGCTCCTTCTTGCTCTTGCCGGCCACTTCGAGGCCGAAGGCGGCGTTGTCCAGCACGCTGCGCGAAGGCATCAGGGCGAAGGACTGGAAGACCATGCTCATGTCGCGGCGGCGCAGATCGATCAGCTCCGCCTTGGGCATCTTGGCGACGTTCTGACCGTCGATGTAGACGTTGCCGCCGCTGGGTTCAACCAGGCGGTTGATCAGACGGATCAGGGTGGATTTGCCGGAGCCGGAGAGGCCCATCAGCACGAAAATTTCACCTTCCTCGACGCTAAAAGACACGTCGCTGACGCCGATTACCGCGCCTTTTTCCGCAAGAATTCGTTCCTTGCTCCAGCCCTGTTTGAGCAGGTCGATGGCTTCTTGTGGCTCTGCGCCGAACACCTTGTAGAGGTTTTCGACGACGATTTTTCCAGACTGCATGGGATGATTCCCCTTCAGTAGACATCCAGATCAGTGCTGCGGAACCGCGCCTACGCCAGCTGGCGTACGTACGGTGATGCCGACTGTTCTTGCCTGTGTGGGTTTACTGGGTTCCGGGGTCGGGGCCGTGCCTTGCCGCGCAACACATTCAGGGTGCTCAGGCACAACCGCTGCAACGCTCCAGTTGCCTTGTGGGCAATGGACGCTATGGGGGCGTATTGTCGAGTCAACCTTGCTGTGCCGTGCTGCAAACCGCGTTCCAAACCCTCTGGCAGTGTTACGAAGTCCCATCCTTGGGTTTTACACACCTCGACCCGAGGTGCGCGTACATCCGAAATTTCTTGTTGGGCTGGCACCCATCACGTGGTGAGCCAGCGCTTATATATTCTTCGGTCCGGGGCTGTGGGCGCCCGGTCTGTCGACCCTGCTAAGGCGACAGCGACGAAATCGGCTGACTCAACGATATAGTCTTCGGCCTGTCGCAATTGTCGGTTTGCGACTCTGACGTGTTGCGCGGCGACAGACTCTTTAAAAACCATAACAGACTTTTTTGCTCTGTTGCCAAGGCTGCAAGCCACAGCGGCCGTGGTTTGCAGCGTTTCAAATGGCCACAGGCACGATGAGCTGGGGGCTGCGCGCTGTTCGAAAAAAATGACAAATTAATTTCCATCGGCGAGGTTTTCGGCGGTTTTTATTGGTTGACCGTTCAGTCTTGTTACGCCCACTAGCCAGGATTCGAGTACTTCTGGATTGGCTTTCAGCCACGCCTTGGCCTCGCGTCGCGGATTGGTGTTTTTGTTGAGAATCGCCTCCATCAGGTCGTTCTCCATCTCCAGGCTGAAGCGTATGTTCTTGAACAGTCGGCCGAGATTCGGACATTGGCTGACAAGTCCCTTGCGCACGGTTGTATAGACCGTGGCGCCACCGAGGTTGGGGCCAAAGTAGTCATCGCCGCCGCTCAGGTAGCGCATGTTCAGCTGGTTGTTCATTGGGTGGGGTTCCCAGCCGAGGAACACCGCCCATTTGTTTAGATGCTCCGCCCGTTTCACGTGCAGGATCATCTCGGACTCGCTGGATTCCACCAGTTTGAAGTCGGCGAGGCCGAAGGCGTTCTTGTCGATTATTTGCTGGATCAGCTGATTGCCACCGTTACCCGGTTCGATTCCGTAAATCTTGCCGTCGAGCTGTTGCCTGAATTTGGCGATATCGGCGAAATCCTTGAGACCGGCATCGTAGGCGGCCTGATTGACTGCCAGGGTGTACTTGGCACCCTCCAGATTGACTGTCAGCAGCTCCACCGAGCCGTCGTCCAGGTAGGGACGGATATCCTTCTCTGAGCTGGGCAGCCAGGTGTCGAGAAACACATCGACTTCATTGTCGTGCAGCGCCTTGAAGGTCTCTGGTAGCGATAGACGCTTGAGCTGCGAGCGATAGCCCAGCTCGCTGAGCACCAGGCGAGTCACTGCGTTAGTCGTGATCAGGTCAGTCCAGCCGACGTCGGCGAAGCGAATCAGCTTGCAGCTGGGAGGGTCTGCGGCCTGCGCCATCAGAGGGGTAGCCATGGCGGCCGCCAGCAGCCAGCGTCTATAGAGTTTCATCAAGCCTCTCCCGGTTGCGGTGACAGGGCGCGCCTGGAGCAGGCGCTTCATAGGGTGTCAGGGGCAGCGGGGGACATTGCGGCTGCCGATCCATGAGCGCCGCGATCATGCCGACAGATTTCCTTCACTGCCTATGCGTGAAGTCGTAACTGGAATGCTGGTGTCGTGATTTACTGCGGTGGCGCTTGAAAAGTGTGAACCCGTAGCACGGATGAAGTCCGCAGGAATTGGGCGGCTGGCTGCGCTGGAGTGGCGATGGCCAGCGCCACACGATTGGAGCGTCACCTAACCCACCCCAGGTAAACGCCACAGGCGATCCGTCGCGTGGCTGATCAGCTGACGGATTTAGGCATGGGCAAGTCGGTGTGGGGCGACTGCGCACTGGGGAAATCCTGATCATGGCCTGCACGTAGCATCAGTGCAGGAGAGAGTCGTGGCTATCAGCGTGTTTGACTTGTTCAAGATCGGCATCGGGCCGTCCAGTTCGCATACCGTCGGGCCGATGCGCGCGGCGGCGCTGTTCAGCGGTGCATTGGCCGAGCGGCGTTTGCTGGAGCGTACGGCGCGGTTGCAGGTGCGCCTGTACGGTTCGCTGTCGGCCACCGGTGTCGGCCATGGCAGCGACCGCGCGGTGATCATGGGGCTGATGGGCGAGTGGCCGGATCAGGTCGACCCGAGCAGCATCGAGCCGCGTATCGCTGAGTTATTGGCCAGCGGGCAGTTGCAGCTTGGCGGGCGTGCCAGCATCGCCTTCGACTGGGCGCGCGACATGTTGCTGCTGGATGAAAATCTGCCCTATCACCCCAACGCCATGACCCTCAGTGCGTTTGCCGCCGATGGCAGTCTGCTGCACGAGAATACCTATTACTCGGTGGGCGGCGGTTTTGTGGTGGATGCCGAGCAGGCCGCCAGCGGCCAGCTGGATCAGGATCACACCGTATTGCCCTATGACTTCAACAGCGCCGAACAGCTGTTGCAGCTGTGCAAGGAGAACGGCCTACGCGTCTCCGAATTGATGATGGCCAACGAGAAGGCCTGGCGCAGCGAGGCGGAAATTCGCAGCGGCTTGATGCGCCTGTGGCAGGCCATGCGTGAGTGCGTCGAACAGGGGCTGCAGCACGAGGGCATTCTGCCCGGAGGGCTGAATGTGAAACGCCGCGCCGCCAAGCTGCACCGCAGCCTGCAGGAAATGAGCAAACCCAATGTGATCGGCTCCACCCTCAGCGGTATGGAGTGGGTCAACCTGTTCGCCCTGGCGGTGAATGAGGAAAACGCCGCCGGCGGGCGCATGGTCACCGCTCCGACCAATGGCGCGGCCGGGATCATCCCTGCGGTGCTGCATTACTTTGTGCGCTTTAGTCCGGCGGTCAGCGAAGCCAATGTGGTGGATTACCTGCTGGCTGCTGCCGCCATCGGCATTCTGTGCAAGAAGAACGCGTCTATCTCCGGGGCTGAAGTCGGCTGCCAGGGTGAAGTCGGGTCGGCCTGCGCGATGGCGGCGGCCGGGCTGGCGGAAATTCTTGGCGCGACTCCCGAGCAGGTGGAGAACGCCGCCGAGATCGGCCTGGAACATAACCTCGGCCTGACCTGCGATCCGGTCGGCGGCTTGGTGCAGGTGCCCTGTATCGAGCGCAACGCGATTGCCGCGGTGAAGGCGATCAACGCGGCCCAGATGGCCTTGCGCGGTGACGGCCAGCACTTTATCTCTCTGGACCGAGTAATCCGCACCATGCGCGACACCGGCGCGGATATGCATGACAAGTACAAGGAAACCTCGCGCGGCGGGCTGGCCGTCAGCGCTGTTGAGTGCTGATGGGCGCGTTCGAGCCGTCGTGCACATTTGTGGTGCGTGGCTGTTTGGCGCTGCGGTCAAGGGCAGTGCAAGGCTGCTGAATCCGGCCTGACCGTTGGTCCGTTACCGTGCGGTTTTTACCCTGCGTAGCGGGGTGACAAAGCACCTGCCTGGCAGTGATACCGAAATGCTCAAGCGCCCGCCGAACGGGCGTTTGCGGTCGTAATCAGGATGCTTCTGTCGCTCCTGCCAACGCCTAGTGGCACTAGCGTTGGGCCGGCCCATCTATTTTTAATTGAACGCCCAATCAATTTAGGCACGGCCTTTGCGTTGTGTTGGTAGTCGATCTGGCGTTGTGCAGTCCCAGAACCATAAAAAGAGCCACCGTATAGAGGGGCTCACTACCGTGCTTTGCTTCGCGTGAGGGTTTACCTGATGTCACAGTTCACTCAAGGGGCACAACCCCAGAGCCGTGCTCCGCAGTCCATCGGCTTTCTCCTGCTCGACAACTTCACCCTGATTTCCCTGGCGTCTGCCGTCGAGCCGCTGCGGATGGCCAACCAGCTGTCCGGCAAGGAGTTGTACCGCTGGCACACCCTCAGCCAGAGTGGCCTGCCGGTCAGTGCCAGTGATGGCCTGCAGATCACCCCCGACGCCAGCCTGGTTACGGCGCCGCGTCTGGATGCGGTGATCGTCTGCGGCGGTGTGGACATTCAGCACAGCGTTACCCGCGAGCATGTGCAGTGGCTGCAAAGCCAGGCGCGCCACGGCGCGCAACTGGGCGCGGTATGTACCGGCAGCTGGGCGCTGGCCAAGGCCGGGCTGCTTGATGGTTTTGATTGCAGCGTGCATTGGGAATGTTTGGCCTCGATGCAGGAAGCCTTCCCGCGCGCAGGTGTCAGCACTCGCCTGTTCTCGATTGACCGCAACCGCCACACCAGCTCCGGCGGCACTGCGCCGATGGACATGATGCTGCACGTGATTGGCCGTGAGCATGGCCGCGAACTGGCGGCGGCGATTTCCGAGATGTTTATCTATGAACGCATCCGTAATGAACAGGATCACCAGCGCGTGCCGCTCAAGCACATGCTCGGCACCAACCAGCCGAAGCTGCAGGAAATCGTCGCGTTGATGGAAGCCAACCTGGAAGAACCGATCGATCTCGATCAGCTGGCGCTGTATGTCGATGTGTCGCGTCGTCAGCTGGAGCGGCTGTTCCAGAAGTACCTGCACTGCTCACCGTCGCGCTACTACCTCAAACTGCGCCTGATCCGTGCACGCCAGCTGCTCAAGCAGACCAGCATGTCGATCATCGAAGTGGCCTCGGTGTGCGGTTTTGTCTCCACGCCGCACTTCTCCAAGTGCTACCGCGAATACTTTGGCATCCCGCCGCGTGACGAGCGCGCCGGCCAGCAGGGCGGCAATGTGGTGGCGCTGCTGCCCATGCCGGAAGACCTGATGCGCCCATCGCCGTCCTCGGCCATGGCCGCGTTGACGCGGGCGCAGGGAGAATCGACCTTCGCCAGCGTTAGGCTTTAAGCCACGGCCACTATCTCTGTAGGAGGCGCTTTAGCGGCGAGCTTTTGCTTACAGCCGTCGCGGCTACGACTGCATGAATGCAGGGGTAGCGCCGCGCCCGCTCCCGGCGGGCTTGCGGCATTCACCACATCCCTGTGGATTGCGGAGCAGGATGCCAGAGCCGAAAGCCCCTCCCTCGGGATTGGTCGCACCAAACAAAAACGCCGCACCGGCCTTGAAGGCGAGTGCGGCGTTTTGCTCTGTGCGCGGTGGTCGATAGCGGTGCTTAGTACTCGATCGCCACATCCCCCTGCGGCACGCTGCAGCAGGACAGGATATAGCCCTCGGCGACGTCTTCGTCGGTGATCCCGCCGTTGTGTTCCATGCTCACTTCGCCTGAGGTTTTCATTACCTTGCAGGTGCCGCAGATGCCCATGCCGCAGGCCTTGGGGATATGCAGACCAAGCTTGGCGGCGGCAGCGTGCACGGTTTCGCCCGGGTCGACGCGGATGCTCTTGCCGGTGCTGGTGAATGCCACCTGATGCTGCTCGGCAGCGGGTACGGCTGGCGCGTCGGCGGCTTCGGCGGCGAGTTCCTTGACCTCGGCGCGCACTTCCGGCGGCGTCGCGCCGAAAGACTCTTCGTGGTAGCGGCTCATGTCGTAGCGATTGGCTTCGAGCAGGCGCTTGACCGCGTTCATATAGGGCGTCGGGCCGCAGCAGAAGATCTCCCGCTCCAGATAATCCGGGGCAATCAGCTCCAGCATCTTCTGGTTGAGGTAGCCACGATAACCGGCCCAGGCCTCGCCCAGGCCATGCTTTTCGCAGATCACGTGCAGGCTGAAGTTGTTGATCCGCGCGGCCATATGTTCAAGCTCGCGGTGGTAGATGATGTCTTTCGGTGAGCGCGCACTGTGCACGAACACCATGTCGACATTGGCGTTGGTGTCGTAGAACCAGCGCGCCATCGACATCACCGGCGTAATACCGACGCCGCCGCTGAGGTAGAGCACCTTCTCGGCGGGAAAATCGATGGCGTTGAACAGCCCGACCGGGCCGTGCACCGGCAGCTCGTCGCCTTCATTGAGGTTGTCGTGCAGCCAGTTGGAGACCTTGCCGCCCGGCACCCGCTTGATGGTGATGGAGAAGCTGTAGGGCACCGAAGGGGAGCTGGAAATGGTGTAGGAGCGCATCACCGGTTGGCCGTCGATCTCCAGTTCCAGGGTGACGAATTGCCCCGGTTTGAAGAAGTACAGCACCGGTTGATCGGCCATAAAGCAGAAGGTGCGCACGTCCCAGGTCTCCTGGATGACTTTGACGCAGCGCACCATATGCCGACCATTGCTCCAGGTCTGCGTGGTAACCGGGTTGAGGAAGTCGTTCGTCGTCATGGACGTCTCTCCGCACGGCCGGACATCGGCCTTGTATGGGGCGGATTGTGCGTACTGGCCGGCACGCTCATTTATCTGCCAGCGACATTTACATGCTTATCGCGACCTGCCGCGCAGGCCTTGGTTTGCCGCGTCGGAAACGGATGTGGCCATGTCGCCCATAGATAAGGTTTCGCTCACGTCGAGCGCCACACTCGCAGCCAGCCGAAGCAAAAGGTCACGAGCGAATTCCGCGTTCATTCAGGCGCCATCGGCAGGCGCAGAGCGGGGCAATGACGCCACCTTGCGTAGCAACCGATCAGCCACTTTTACGGCCGTCGCACTAGACGATGAGCCATTGAGGAGTTACCGATGGACGTCACTTCCACCCTGAGCCTGGGCGATCCGCTGGAGCCCGCACGCAAGGCCGCCGCAGAGATGCTGCAGACCCGCGAGCGCACCTTTTCCCTGCCACAGCCGTTCTATAGCGATGAGCGCCTGTTCAAGATCGATATGCAGGAGATCTTCCACAAGGAATGGCTGATCGCCGGCATGACCTGCGAAATCCCAGCCAAGGGCAACTTCCTCACCCTGCAGCTCGGCGACAACCCGATCATGGTGATTCGTGGCGCCGACGGTGTGGTGCATGCGTTCCATAACGTCTGCCGTCACCGCGGCTCGCGCCTGTGCACCAGTGAAAAGGGCAAGGTGGCCAAGCTGGTCTGTCCATATCACCAGTGGACCTACGAGCTGGATGGTCGCCTGCTGTTCGCCGGCACTGAAATGGGCGCGGATTTCGATCTCAAGGACTACAGCCTCAAGCCGGTCAACTGCAAGGTGGCGGGCGGCTACATCTTTATCTCCCTGGCGGAAAACCCGCCGGCCATCGACGACTTCCTCAGCACCCTGGCTCACTACATGGAGCCTTACGACATGGAAAACACCAAGGTGGCGGTGCAGACCACCTTGATGGAGAAGGCCAACTGGAAGCTGGTGCTGGAGAACAACCGCGAATGCTACCACTGCAACGGTTCGCACCCGGAGCTGCTCAACACCCTGCTGGAGTGGGATGACGTCACCGATCCGCGCGCCACTCAGGCGTTCAAGGATCAGGTGGCGGAGTGCACGGGCCGTTGGGACAAGGACAACATTCCCTATGCCCACGCCAGCTTTGGCCTGCGCAACCGTATCGTGCGCATGCCGCTGCTCAAGGGCACCGTGTCGATGACCATGGACGGCAAGCCGGGCTGCAACAAGCTCATGGGCCGCATCACCGACCCGGATCTGGGTTCGATGCGCATCCTGCACCTGCCGCACTCGTGGAACCACTGCATGGGCGATCACATGATCGTCTTCACCGTGTGGCCGATTAGCGCCCAGGAAACCATGGTCACCACCAAATGGCTGGTGCACAAGGATGCTGTGGAAGGTGTTGATTACGACGTGGCGCGCCTGCGTCAGGTGTGGGACGCCACCAACGATCAGGACCGTCGCCTGGCTGAAGAAAACCAGCGCGGCATCAATTCCACCGCTTACCAGCCCGGCCCGTACTCAAAGACCTACGAGTTCGGCGTGGTCAACTTTATCGACTGGTACAGCGAGCGCGTGCTGCACAACCTCGGCGCGGCGCCGGCGCCGTATCTGCGTCAGGTCGGCGCTGAGTAAGCCGGCATGACGTTTGGCCTGTGGCTGCTGCTCGGCCTGACTGCTTACGGTCTGCTGGCCGCGCGGCGCAGGCCTGTCACCTCTGCAACACACTGAGACCCACCTCAAGGGTCACCTTGGCCCCTGCCGGATACCCCCAGGCAGGGGCTTTTTTTATTGGGCTGTTTGCCGCTGGGCGGGCTGTCGCGGGCTTTGTCGGCGACATATCCGTCTGCGACCCGGCTTTGACGCTTTCGGCAATACCCCAGTCGTTTTTGCACCGGGTCGCCCGAGCCCCCAGGGATATGCTCAGTCCAAAGCGCCAACAACGGGTTTGGCGACATCGCTAAAAGGGGACTGCCTGATGAGCCCAGCCGAATTACACGCCGACAGCATCGTTATTGACGGGCTGATCATCGCCAAGTGGAACCGCGAGCTGTTCGAGGACATGCGCAAAGGCGGCCTGACCGCCGCCAACTGCACCGTGTCGGTGTGGGAAGGCTTCCAGGCCACGGTGAACAACATCGCCGCCAGCCAGAAGCTGATCCGCGAAAACAGCGACCTGGTGATGCCGGTGCGCACCACCGCTGACATCCGCACCGCCAAGGCGCAGGGCAAGACCGGCATCCTTTTCGGCTTCCAGAACGCCCATGCGTTCGAAGACCAGATCGCTTACGTCGAGGTGTTCAAGCAGCTCGGCGTGGGCATTGTGCAGATGTGCTACAACACCCAGAACCTGGTCGGCACCGGCTGCTACGAGCGTGACGGCGGGCTGTCCGGTTTTGGTCGTGAGATCGTTGCTGAGATGAACCGCGTCGGCATCATGTGCGACCTCTCGCATGTGGGCTCGAAGACCAGCGAGGAAGTCATCCTCGAATCGAAAAAACCGGTCACCTATTCCCACTGCCTGCCGTCGGGGCTGAAAGAACACCCGCGCAACAAGTCCGATGCCGAGCTGAAATTTATCGCCGACCACGGCGGCTTTGTCGGCGTGACCATGTTCGCGCCGTTCCTGGCCAAGGGCATCGACTCGACCATCGACGACTACGCCGAAGCCATCGAATACGTGATGAACATCGTCGGCGAAGACGCCATCGGTATCGGTACTGACTTCACCCAGGGCCACGGCCAGGACTTCTTCGAGTACCTGACCCACGACAAGGGCTACGCCCGCCGCCTGACCAGCTTCGGCAAGATCATCAACCCGCTGGGCATCCGCACCGTCGGCGAATTCCCCAACCTCACCGAAACCTTGCTCAAACGCGGCCATTCCGAGCGCGTGGTGCGCAAGATCATGGGCGAGAACTGGGTACGCGTGCTGGCAGACGTCTGGGGCGAATGATGAATACCCCTGGAGCCTACTGCGCCCACCGATAGCCGCGTCGCGTCCTCGCGACAAGCTCGCCGTACAGTCGTACTGCTCTCGCTTGTCGCTGCGGGTCTCCTTGCTCTCGGCGTGCTCGCTACGGCTCCACAGGCATTCATCGGCACCTTTCAAATACGCAAGACAACGAATTCTGGAGCACTGAACACATGGCCACACACGCACCCGAAATGCCTATCCAGGTCGACGACGAAACCGGCGTCTGGACCACTGACGCGCTGCCGATGCTGTATGTGCCGCGGCATTTCTTCGTCAACAACCACATCGGTATCGAAGAGGTACTGGGCGCTGAGGCCTATGCCGAGATTCTCTATAAGGCCGGCTACAAATCCGCCTGGCACTGGTGCGAGAAAGAGGCCGAGTGCCACGGTCTGTCCGGCGTGGCGGTGTTCGAGCATTACATGAAGCGCCTGTCGCAACGCGGCTGGGGGCTGTTCGAGATTGAAGCCATCGACCTGGCTGCGGGCACCTGCTCGGTACGCCTCAAACACTCGGCCTTTGTCTACGTCTACGGCAAGTGCGGGCGCAAGGTCGATTACATGTTCACCGGCTGGTTTGCCGGCGCCATGGATCAGATTCTTCAGGCCCAGGGCAGCGCTATTCGCACCGTGGCCGAGCAGGTCTATGGCGGTTCCGAAGAGGGCCACGACGATGGCCTGTTTGTGGTCAAGCCACGCTAAAGACAACCCTGTGTGGGAGGGGCTTTAGCCGCGACGGGCATACCGCTATCGCCGCTGAAGCGCCTCCCACAATCCTTAGTTCCGTGAGGGTGCCGTAATGGCTTTCGAAGCAATGTTCCAGCCGATCCAAATCGGCAAGCTGACCATCCGCAACCGCGTGCTCAGCACCGCGCACGCTGAGGTGTACGCCACCGACGGCGGCATGACCACCGAACGGTATGTGCAGTACTACGAAGAGAAGGCCAAAGGCGGCATCGGCCTGGCGATCTGTGGTGGCTCCTCGGTGGTGGCCATCGACAGCCCGCAGCAGTGGTGGAGTTCGGTCAACCTTTCTACCGACCGGATCATTCCGCACTTCCAGAATCTTGCCGACGCCATGCACAAGCATGGCGCCAAGATCATGATCCAGATTACCCATATGGGCCGTCGCTCGCGTTGGGATGGCTTCCACTGGCCGACCCTGATGTCGCCGTCCGGCATCCGTGAGCCGGTGCACCGCGCCACCTGCAAGACCATCGAGGTCGAGGAAATCTGGCGGGTGATCGGCAACTACGCCCAGGCCGCGCGCCGCGCCAAAGAGGGCGGCCTGGACGGCGTTGAGCTGTCCGCCGTGCACCAGCACATGATCGATCAGTTCTGGTCGCCGCGCGTGAACAAGCGTACCGACGAATGGGGCGGCACCTTCGAGGGCCGCATGAAATTCGGTCTGGAAGTGATCAAGGCCGTGCGCCAGGAAGTCGGTGACGACTTCTGCGTCGGCATGCGTATCTGCGGTGACGAATTCCACCCGGATGGCCTGTCCCACGAGGACATGAAGCAGATCGCCGCCTATTACGACGCCACCGGCATGATCGACTTTATCGGCGTCGTCGGCTCGGGCTGCGACACTCACAACACCCTGGCCAACGTGATTCCGAACATGAGCTACCCGCCGGAGCCGTTCCTGCACCTGGCAGCCGGGATCAAGGAAGTGGTCAAGGTACCGGTGCTGCACGCACAGAACATCAAGGACCCCAATCAGGCCACGCGCATTCTCGAAGGCGGCTATGTCGACATGGTCGGCATGACCCGCGCGCACATCGCCGACCCGCACCTGATCGCCAAGATCAAGATGGGCCAGGTCGACCAGATCAAACAGTGCGTCGGTGCCAACTACTGCATCGACCGCCAGTATCAGGGCCTGGATGTACTGTGCATCCAGAACGCCGCGACCAGCCGCGAATACATGGGCCTGCCGCATATCATCGAGAAAACCAGCGGGCCGAAGCGCAAGGTGGTGATTGTTGGTGGCGGCCCAGCCGGGATGGAAGCCGCGCGGGTGGCAGCAGAGCGCGGCCACGACGTGACCCTGTTCGAGAAGAAAGACAGCCTCGGTGGGCAGATCAGCCTGGCCGCCAAGGCCCCGCAACGCGATCAGATGGCTGGTATCACCCGCTGGTTCCAGCTGGAGCTGGCGCGCCTGAATATCGACCTGCGCCTGGGCACCGGCGCGGACGAGGCGAGCATCATGAACTTGCGCCCGGATATCGTCGTGCTGGCCAACGGTGGTCATCCGTTCCTGGAGCAGAACGAGCATTGGGGCGCGGCTGAAGGCCTGGTGGTCAGCAGCTGGGACATCCTCGATGGCACTGTGGCGCCCGGCAACAACGTGCTGGTCTACGACACCATCTGCGAGTTCACTGGCATGTCAGTGGCCGACTTTATTGCCGAGAAGGGCGCGAAAGTTGAAATCGTCACCGACGACATCAAGCCAGGTGTGGCTATCGGCGGCACCAGCTTCCCGACCTACTACCGCAGCCTGTACCCGAAAGAAGTGATCATGACCGGCGACCTGATGCTGGAGAAGGTCTACCGCGAAGGCGACAAGCTGGTGGCGGTGCTGGAGAACGAATACACCGGCGCGAAAGAGGAGCGGGTGGTCGACCAGGTGGTGGTGGAGAACGGTGTGCGTCCCGATGAGCGCCTGTATTACGCGCTCAAGGACGGCTCGCGCAACAAGGGTCAGATCGATGTGGAAGCGCTGTTTGCCATTCAGCCGCAGCCTTGTTTATCCGAAGCGGGCGGGGGTTATCTGCTGTTCCGCATCGGCGACTGCGTGGCCCAGCGCAACACCCATGCGGCGATCTATGACGCGCTGCGGTTGTGCAAGGACTTCTGATCTAAACGCTGAACCGGTGTGGGAGGGGCTTTAGCCGCGACAAGGTTAAAAGCATCGCGGCTAAAGCCCCTCCCACCAGCCCCACCTTCGGGATTGAGGATGTCCTCGATGTTAAACACCCTACTCCCCATTCTGCTCTTCGCAGCCCTGGCCCTTGCGGTTATTGGTGCGGCGAAGCGCTTGCTGATGTGGCGCCGTGGCCGCCCGGCCCAGGTCGACTGGCTGGGCGGGCTGTTGGCCATGCCGCGTCGCTATATGGTTGATCTGCACCATGTGGTAGCGCGCGATAAATACATCGCCAACACCCACGTGGCCACGGCGGGCGGCTTTGTCCTGGCGGCTGTGCTGGCGATTCTGGTGCACGGCTTCGGTCTGCAGAGTCGCATCCTCGGCTTCGCCCTGCTGGCGGCGACTACGTTGATGTTTGTCGGCGCGCTGTTTGTCGCCAAACGTCGCCTTGACCCGCCATCGCGTTTGTCGAAAGGCCCGTGGATGCGTCTGCCGAAAAGCCTGCTGATGTTTGCCGGCAGCTTCTTTATCGCCACGCTTCCTGTTGCCGGTATTCTGCCGCAAGGCTTTGGTGGCTGGATTCTCGCGCTGCTGCTCACCGTTGGCGTGGCCTGGGGTGTGTCCGAGCTGTTCTTTGGCATGACCTGGGGCGGGCCGATGAAGCACGCCTTTGCCGGTGCTTTGCACCTGGCCTGGCATCGCCGCAGTGAACGCTTTGGTGGCGGCCGTTCGACCGGCCTCAAAGCGCTGAATCTGGATGACCCGAAAGCCCCGCTGGGCGTGGAAAAGCCTACCGATTTCACCTGGAACCAGTTGCTCGGCTTCGATGCCTGCGTGCAGTGCGGCAAGTGCGAGGCGGCCTGCCCGGCCTTCGCCGCCGGCCAGCCGCTGAACCCGAAGAAGCTGATTCAGGACATGGTGGTTGGTCTGGCCGGTGGCACCGATGCCAACTTTGCCGGTTCGCCTTACCCAGGCAAAGCTATTGGCGAGCATAGCGGCGGCCCACACCTGCCCATCGTTAATCTGAATGGCAAAGCCCTGGTCGATGCCGAGACGCTGTGGTCGTGCACCACCTGCCGCGCCTGCGTCGAGGAGTGCCCGATGATGATCGAGCACGTCGATGCCATCGTCGATATGCGCCGCCACCTCACTCTTGAGAAAGGCGCGACGCCGAACAAGGGCGCCGAGGTGCTGGACAACCTGATCGCCACTGATAACCCCGGCGGCTTCAACCCCGGCGGTCGACTGAACTGGGCAGCCGATTTGAACCTGCCGCTGATGAGCGATAAGCAGAACGTCGATGTACTGTTCTGGGTCGGCGATGGTGCCTTCGACATGCGCAATCAGCGCACCCTGCGCGCCTTTGTCAAAGTGCTGAAAGCCGCCAAGGTCGACTTCGCTGTGCTCGGCCTGGAAGAGCGCGATAGTGGTGACGTGGCCCGTCGTCTGGGCGATGAAGCGACCTTCCAGCTGCTGGCCAAACGCAATATCGCCACCCTGGCCAAGTACCAGTTCAAACGCATCGTCACCTGCGACCCGCACAGTTTCCATGTGCTGAAAAACGAATACGGCGAGCTGGGCGGTCGCTATTCGGTGCTGCACCACAGCACCTATATGGATGAACTGATCAGCGGCCAGAAACTCAACCTCGGGCAGCACAAAGGCGGCTCGGTCACCTATCACGACCCGTGCTACCTGGGCCGCTACAACGGTGAGTACGAAGCGCCGCGTAATGTGCTGAATGCCATCGGTATTGAAGTAAAAGAGATGCAGCGTTCGGGCTTCCGTTCCCGTTGCTGCGGCGGTGGCGGCGGCGCGCCGATCACCGATATCCCAGGCAAGCAGCGGATTCCCGATATGCGCATGGTCGATATCAAGGAAACCGCCGCCGAGCTGGTCGCAGTAGGTTGCCCGCAGTGCACCGCGATGCTCGAAGGTGTGGTCGGCCAGCGCCCCGAGGTCAAGGATATTGCCGAGCTGGTGGCCGATGTATTGATCGAGGGCGTGGTCGAGGTGAAGGTGCCTGCACCCGCCCCGCGTGAAGCAGCCGAGGTAAGCCCATGAGCGACATCATCCGCCGCGACCCACGGGTCGAATGGATTGCCCGCAACCGCCTGCACCCGCTGCATGCCGCCGCACAGCCGGTGATGGCCAGCTGGCTCAGCGCCGCTGGAGTGCTGCGTAAGAACCCGCATGCCGTGGGCTTTATCGGCCCAAATGGCCTCAAACGCATCGACCGCTCCGGCGCACAGCAAGGCGGCGCGGCCAAGCGTTCGACGGCCAGTGCCGTGGTGCAATTGCCGCTGCATGTGATCGAGCAACCGGCGTTTTATATCGCCGTGGTGCCGGATATGCTCGGCGGCCGCCTGAGCGCGCATGACAAGGACCTGCTCGGCCTGGCGCACAAGCTGGCTGGCAGTGACGGCGCGGTGGTGGCGGTGATCTTTGGTGAGCATAAGGAAAGCGCCTTTGACAGCAACGGCGTGGATCGTCTGTTGCAGTTCGCTGGTGACGATTTTGACGGCTACGCCCCGGAAGCGCGGGTGTTGGCCCTCGGCGCAGTAGAACGGCAATTGTCGCCGCGCCACTGGTTGCTGCCCGACAGTCGTAGCGGTGGCGGTGAGCTGGGCCGACGCCTGGCCGCCAAGCTTGGCGAACGTCCGGCCACGCGGGTTTGGCAGGTGGCCGATGGCCTGGCCAGCGGACGTGCCGGTGCCGGACGGCAAGATTTGGTGCAACAAGCGCCACGCCTGATTCTGGCCGCCGTGGAGTGCGCCGAACCGGTCAGCGAAACCCGCCATGAAGTACGGCCGCTGGCGCTTAGTGAAGCGCTGGTCAGCCATTTGCCACGGATTCAGGATTTGGGCGCGGTGGCGGTCGATCCGGCGCAGATCCCCATGGCCGAGGCCGAATTTATTCTCTCCGGCGGCAATGGCGTGAAGGACTGGGCGTTGTTCCATCAGGCCGCTGCGGCGCTGGGTGCCACCGAAGGCGCCTCACGAGTGGCAGTGGACGATGGCTTTATGGGCCGCGAACGCCAGGTCGGCGCGTCCGGCATCTGGGTCACTGCGCGGGTTTACGTGGCCGTGGGGATTTCCGGGGCGATCCAGCATCTGCAAGGCATTGGCGCTTGCGACAAGGTGGTGGCGATCAACCTCGACCCGACCTGCGACATGATCAAACGCGCTGATCTGTCGGTGATCGGCGAATCCGCCGCGATTTTGCAGGCGCTGATCGAGCGGGTCGCCGCCCACCGCCAGGGAGGCGCCCGCGATGCTGCCTAAGCAACCCGTAGGGTGGATGACGCTTCATCCATCCAGCGGCCACCACACCGCGATGGTGGAAGAACACAGTACGGAGCTGCGCCATGACTGATTTACAGGTAGTTACGCTGGTGTCCGTAGGTGCGCACCCGACCTCAGGCCGACCGCGCCGCGCCGAGCAGGACGCCCGCGCGGTCGAACTGGGCTTGCGCCTGGCCGGCGAGCGCTTGCAGGTGCTGCATGCCGGCGATCCCCAGCAGGAAGCATTGCGTGCTTACCTAGGCATGGGCCTCAATCAGATCAAAATTCTTGAACAGCCAGCGCATAGCGATGCGCTGCCGGTGCTTGCCGACTACCTTGCCGACTCCAGCGCGCAGCTGGTGTTGACCGGTAGCCAGGCGGAAACCGGCGAAGGCTCCGGCATGCTGCCTTACCTGCTGGCGGAACAGCTCGGCTGGCCGCTGGTGGTTGGGCTGGCGGCGGTGGAGCAGGTCAGCAATGGTGTGGCCCAGGTACTGCAAGCTTTGCCGCGCGGTCAGCGCCGGCGCTTACAGGTGCGTCTGCCGTTTGTCGCCAGCGTGGATAACGCTGCGCCCGTCGCCCGTCAAAGCGCCTTCGGCCCGGCACGCCGTGGCCTGTTGACGGCCGAAGAGGTGGAGTTGGTTACCGATCCGTTGTTTGCCAGCGCCCAGCTGCAGCCGGCCAAGCCCCGACCCAAGCGGCTCAAGGTGATCAAGGCCAAGACCGGCGCCGAACGTATGAAGGCGGCGACGGCCAAGGCATCCGGCGGCGGGGGACAGGTGCTCAAGGATGTCTCGCCGCAAGCGGGCGCGGAGGCTATCTTCAAATTGTTGTTGGAAGAAGGCGTGCTGCGCTAGCACGCCACCAAAGGAGGAATTGACCATGATGCACGCCGACCTGATCGATCAGGAGGACCTACGCGAACGCCTGGTGGCGCTGGGGTTGTCGATTCCGCCCGGTGTCACCGCCGAGCAGGCCTGCGAGCATGCCGTCAGCGGGCTCAGCCCGGAGCGCGCGCTGGCGCTGCGGCGACTGGTGGAGGAGTTGCTCGGTGGCAGCGCGACGCTGTTGCCGAATGTGCGCGAGGCGATCTCGCGCACCTTGCTGCCAGCGCTGGTTCCCCGTCCTTCCTGATGTTTGAGGCTGATGCAGGCGTCAGCGGCCGTCTGCATCAGCCAGCCGCCTGAGCGTCTTGCTTAGCCCGCCGCCATCGCCGCACGAATATCCCCGGCCAGTTGGCGCACCCTCGCTTCGTCGGTGTCCCAGGAGCACATAAAGCGTGCGCCGCCGGCTCCGATAAAGGTGTAGAAGCGCCAGCCCTGGCCGCGCAAGATTTCCAGCGCCGGTTCTGACATCTGCAAAAACACGCCGTTGGCCTGCACCGGGAACATCAGGCTGACCCCCGGAATATCGTTGACCAACTCGGCGAGCAGTTGCGCGCAGCGGTTGGCGTGCTGGGCGTATTTCAGCCAGGCATCGTTCTGCAGAATGCCGACCCAGGGCGCGGACAGGTAGCGCATCTTCGAGGCCAGCTGACCGGCCTGCTTGCAGCGGTAGTCGAAGTCTTCGGCCAAATCTTTATTGAAGAACAGGATGGCCTCACCCACGGCCATGCCGTTTTTGGTGCCGCCAAAACACAGCACATCGACGCCGGCCTTCCAGGTCAGGTCGGCCGGGCTGCAGCCGAGAGAAGCGCAGGCGTTGGAAAAGCGCGCGCCGTCCATGTGCAGGTGCAGGCCCAGTTCGCCGCACACCGTGCTGATCGCCCGTACTTCATCGGGGCTGTAAACGGTACCGACTTCCGTGGCCTGGGTCAGGGTGACCACGCGGGGTTTTGGGTAGTGGATGTCCTGGCGTTTGAGGGCGATGTCGCGGATTGCCTCGGGCGTCAGTTTGCCGCTCTCGGTTTTCGCCAGCAGCAGCTTGGAGCCATTGGAGAAGAACTCCGGCGCGCCGCATTCGTCGGTTTCGACGTGGGCGGTCTCCGAGCAGATGACGCTGTGGTAGCTCTGACACAACGACGCCAGGGCCAGGGAGTTGGCCGCCGTGCCGTTGAAGGCGAAGAACACTTCGCAGTCGGTTTCAAACAGGCGGCGGAAATGGTCGGCGGCGCGCGCCGTCCACTCGTCATCGCCATACGCACGCTGGTGGCCCTGATTGGCTTCGGCCATGGCTGCCCAGGCTTCCGGGCAGATGCCGGAGTAGTTGTCGCTGGCGAATTGTTGCGAGAGATCGGGCATGGGAGCTTCCTTGTGGGCGCTAACGCTAAGCCGTTTGGGATGCTTCTACTGTATCCGCGGTCACGCCTGCGTGCAGATACGGGGGCGACATACTCTGCCATACAGGCGAAGTCGCAACGCTACCTGTGCGTTTGCGACGTATGCATGTCGCAAACGCAATCCCCCGTGGCGTGCCTAGGCATCTGACCGATCAGGGCCAGTCATACCATCGGCTCACAAGGGCTCAGCCCGCTATCGACACAGATGCGCTGCCCAGGCGCCGCAGGAGATCCGCGATGTTCAGCAAGCACGACCAGATTCAAGGCTACGACGACGAATTGCTCAGCGCCATCAACGCCGAGGAGCGCCGTCAGGAGCACCATATCGAGCTGATCGCCTCGGAAAACTACACCAGCCAGCGGGTCATGGAAGCGCAGGGCAGCGGCCTGACCAACAAGTACGCCGAAGGCTATCCGGGCAAGCGCTACTACGGCGGTTGCGAGCATGTTGATGTGGTCGAGCAGCTGGCCATCGACCGCGCCAAGGCGCTGTTTGGTGCTGATTACGCCAACGTGCAGCCGCACTCTGGCTCGTCGGCCAACAGCGCGGTGTACCTGGCGCTGATCAATGCCGGCGACACTATTCTCGGCATGAGCCTGGCCCATGGCGGCCACCTGACCCACGGCGCCAAGGTGTCGTCCTCGGGCAAGCTGTACAACGCCGTGCAGTACGGCATCGACACCGCCACTGGTCTGATCGATTACGACGAAGTCGAGCGCCTGGCCGTTGAGTGCCAGCCGAAGATGATCGTCGCCGGCTTCTCCGCCTATTCCAAGACCCTGGATTTCCCGCGTTTCCGCGCCATCGCCGACAAGGTTGGCGCACTGCTGTTTGTCGATATGGCCCACGTCGCCGGTCTGGTCGCCGCTGGCCTGTACCCCAACCCGATTCCTTTCGCCGATGTGGTCACCACCACCACCCACAAGACCCTGCGCGGCCCGCGTGGCGGCTTGATCCTGGCCAAGGCCAATCCTGATATCGAGAAGAAGCTCAACGCTGCCGTGTTCCCCGGCGCTCAGGGCGGCCCGTTGATGCATGTGATTGCGGCCAAGGCGGTGTGCTTCAAGGAAGCCATGGAGCCTGGCTTCAAGGACTACCAAGCGCAGGTGATCAAGAACGCCCAGGCCATGGCCAAGGTGTTTATCCAGCGCGGCTACGACGTGGTTTCCGGCGGTACCGACAATCACCTGTTCCTGGTCAGCCTGATCCGTCAGGGCCTGACCGGCAAAGACGCCGATGCCGCTCTGGGCCGTGCCGGCATCACGGTTAACAAGAACGCCGTGCCGAACGACCCGCAATCGCCATTTGTCACCTCGGGCCTGCGTATCGGTACGCCAGCGATCACCACGCGCGGCCTCAAAGAGGCGCAGAGCATCGAGCTGGCCGGTTGGATCTGCAACATCCTCGACCACCTCGGCGATGCCGACGTCGAGGCGCAGGTGGCGACTCTGGCCGCTGGCCTGTGTGCTGACTATCCCGTTTATCGCTGATTGATCCCTCTCCCTCCGGGAGAGGGTGCCCGAAGGGCTGGAGAGGGCAGCCACCCTCTCCCCTAGCCCCTCTCCCAGGGGGAGAGGGGAACAGAATTCAGGAGCACCTTTATGCAACGTTATTCCGGCTTCGGCCTGTTCAAGCACGCGTTCAGCCACCACGAAAACTGGCAGCGTATGTGGCGTAACCCAACACCCAAGCCGGTGTACGACGTGATCATCGTCGGCGGTGGCGGTCACGGTTTGGCCACGGCCTATTACCTGGCGAAAGAGTTCGGCATCAAGAACGTCGCGGTGATCGAGAAGGGCTGGTTGGGCGGCGGCAACACCGCGCGCAACACCACCATCGTGCGCTCCAACTACCTGTGGGATGAGTCGGCGCACCTGTATGAGCACGCGATGAAGCTGTGGGAAGGCCTGTCCCAGGACCTCAACTACAACGTCATGTTCAGCCAGCGCGGTGTCTACAACCTTTGCCACACCCTGCAGGACATGCGTGACTCCGAGCGCCGCGTCAGCGCTAACCGTCTCAACGGTGTTGATGGCGAACTGCTGGATGCCAAGCAGGTGGCCGCAGAGATTCCGTACCTCGATTGCAGCAAGAGCACCCGTTACCCGGTGATGGGCTCCACCGTGCAGCGCCGTGGTGGCGTGGCCCGTCACGACGCCGTGGCCTGGGGCTATGCCCGCGCCGCCGATGCACTGGGCGTGGACCTGATCCAGCAGACCGAAGTGATCGGCTTTCGCAAGGAAAATGGCGTGTGCATCGGCGTGGAAACCAACAAGGGTTTTATCGGAGGCAAGCGCGTCGGTGTGGTCACGGCCGGTAACTCCGGGCATATGGCAGGCCTCGCTGGCTTCCGCCTGCCGCTGGAATCCCACCCGTTGCAGGCGCTGGTGTCCGAGCCGATCAAACCGATCATCGACAGCGTGATCATGTCCAACGCCGTGCACGGCTATATCAGCCAGTCGGACAAAGGCGACCTGGTTATCGGTGCCGGTATCGACGGCTACAACGGCTACGGCCAGCGCGGCTCCTACGGCACCATCGAGCACACCCTGCAGGCCATCGTCGAGATGTTCCCGGTGCTTTCGCGTGTAGACATGAACCGTCAGTGGGGCGGCATCGTCGACACCTCGCCGGACGCCTGCCCAATCATTTCCAAGACCCCGGTACCCAACCTGTTCTTCAACTGCGGGTGGGGCACCGGCGGCTTCAAGGCCACGCCGGGTTCGGGCCACGTGTTCGCGGCCAGCCTGGCCAAGGGCGAAATGCACCCGCTGGCCAAGCCATTCTCCATGGACCGTTTCCACACCGGCGCATTGATCGACGAGCACGGCGCTGCTGCCGTGGCTCACTAAGAGGGCTTCCCCATGTTGCATATCTTCTGCCCTCACTGCGGTGAACTGCGCTCCGAAGAGGAATTCCACGCCAAGGGCCAGGCGCACATTCCGCGCCCGCTGGACCCGGCCACTTGCACCGATGCCGAGTGGGGCGAATACCTGTTCTTCCGCGATAACCCACGCGGCATTCACCACGAGCTGTGGGTGCACTCCGCCGGCTGCCGCAAGTACTTCAACGCCACCCGTCACACGGTGACCTACGAAATTCTCGAAACCTACAAGATCGGTGAGAAGCCCAGCGTCACCGCTGCTGGCACCGCCGAGAAAAAGGCCAGCGACCAAGGAGTAACGGCATGAGCCAGGTCAATCGTCTTGCCAGCGGCGGCCGCGTTGATCGCAGCCAGCCTTTGACATTCAGCTTCAACGGGCAGAGCTATCAAGGCTTTGCCGGCGACACACTGGCAGCCGCCTTGCTAGCCAATGGCGTGGATATCGTCGGGCGCAGCTTCAAGTACTCGCGGCCGCGCGGCATTGTTGCGGCGGGTGCGGAAGAACCGAATGCCGTGCTGCAAATTGGCAGCACCGAAGCGGCGCAGATACCCAACGTGCGCGCCACCCAGCAGGCGCTGTATGCCGGCTTGGTCGCCAGCAGCACCAACGGCTGGCCGAGCGTAAACACCGACCTGATGGGCATCCTCGGCAAGGTCGGCGGCAAGATGATGCCGCCGGGGTTCTACTACAAAACCTTTATGTACCCGCAGAACCTCTGGCTGACCTACGAAAAATACATCCGCAAGGCCGCCGGTCTTGGTCGCGCGCCGACCGCCGTGGACCCGGACAGCTACGACTATATGAACCAGCACTGCGACGTGCTGGTGGTCGGCGCCGGCCCGGCGGGCCTGGCCGCTGCATTGGCTGCCGCGCGCAGCGGTGCGCGGGTGGTTCTCGCCGACGAGCAGGAAGAGTTCGGCGGCAGCCTGCTCAGCACCCGCGAAACCCTCGACGGCAAGCCAGCCGCCGAATGGGCCGCGCAGGTGATTGCCGAGCTGTCCGGCATGCCTGAAGTGACCCTGTTGCCGCGTTCCACGGTCAACGGCTACCACGACCACAACTTCCTCACCATTCACCAGCGCCTGACCGATCACCTCGGTGAAATCGCCCCTATGGGAATGGTCCGTCAGCGGATGCACCGCGTCCGCGCCAAGCGTGTGGTGCTGGCCACCGGCGCCCACGAGCGGCCGCTGGTTTACGCCAACAACGACGTGCCGGGCAATATGCTCGCCGATGCGGTGTCCACCTACGTGCGCCGTTATGGCGTGGCGCCGGGCAAGCAGCTGGTGCTGTCGACCAACAATGATTACGCCTACCGCGTGGTGCTCGACTGGCTCGACGCCGGCCTGCAGGTGGTGGCCGTCGCCGATGCACGCAGCAACCCACGCGGCAGCTGGGTGGAAGAAGCGCGCAAGCGCGGCGTGCGCATCCTCACCAGCAGCGCCGTGGTGGAAGCCGCTGGTAGCAAGCGGGTGACCGCTGCACGCATCTGCGCCATCGATGTGCAGAGCCACAAGGTCATCAGCCCGGGCGAGGTGCTCGATTGCGATTTAATCGTCAGCTCCGGCGGTTACAGCCCGGTGGTGCACCTGGCGTCGCACCTGGGCGGCCGGCCGACCTGGCGTGAAGATATTCTGGCCTTTGTCCCTGGCGAGGGCGGCTTCCAAAAGCGCCTGTGCGCCGGTGCGGTCAATGGTGTATTCAGCCTGGGTGATGCCCTGGCCGATGGTTTCGAGGCCGGTGTGTCGGCGGCTGCCGAAGCCGGCTTCAAGGCGGTTTCCGCGAGCCTGCCGCAGGTGGCTGTGCGCATGGAAGAGCCTTCCCTGGCGCTGTTCCAGGTGCCGCACGACAAGCCGACGGCGCGTGCGCCCAAGCAGTTTGTCGACCTGCAGAACGACGTCACCGCTGCCGGTATCGAGCTGGCGACGCGCGAAGGTTTCGAGTCGGTTGAGCACGTCAAACGCTACACCGCGCTGGGCTTCGGCACCGATCAGGGCAAGCTGGGCAATATCAACGGTCTGGCGATTGCCGCCCGGTCGCTGGGCATCAGCATCCCGCAGATGGGCACCACCATGTTCCGCCCGAACTACACGCCGGTGACCTTTGGCGCGGTGGCCGGCCGTCACTGTGGCGCGCTGTTCGAGCCCAAACGCTACACCGCGATGCACAGCTGGCACCTGCAGAACGGCGCCGAGTTCGAAGACGTGGGCCAGTGGAAGCGCCCCTGGTATTTCCCGAAAGCTGGTGAAGACCTGCACGCCGCCGTAGCCCGTGAGTGCCTGGCGGTGCGTAACGCAGTCGGCATTTTGGACGCCTCGACCCTCGGCAAGATCGATATTCAAGGCCCGGATGCCCGCGAGTTTCTCAACCGCGTGTACACCAACGCCTGGACCAAGCTGGATGTGGGCAAGGCCCGTTACGGCCTGATGTGCAAGGAAGACGGCATGGTCTTCGACGACGGCGTTACCGCCTGCCTGGCCGACAACCACTTCCTGATGACCACCACCACCGGCGGTGCCGCGCGGGTGATGGAGTGGCTGGAGATTTACCACCAGACCGAGTGGCCGGAGCTGAAGGTGTACTTCACCTCGGTCACCGACCACTGGGCGACGATGACCCTGTCTGGCCCCAACAGCCGCAAGCTGCTGGCCGAGGTCACCGATATCGACCTGGACAAGGAAGGCTTCCCGTTTATGACCTGGAAGGAAGGCCTGGTCGGCGGTGTGCCGGCGCGGGTGTTCCGCATCTCCTTTACCGGCGAGCTGAGTTACGAAGTCAACGTGCAGGCCGACTACGCCCTGGGCGTGTGGGAAAAAATCATCGAAGCGGGCAAGAAGCATGGCCTGACGCCTTACGGTACCGAGACCATGCACGTACTGCGCGCCGAGAAGGGCTTCATCATCGTCGGTCAGGACACCGACGGCTCGGTGACCCCGGACGACCTCAATATGGGCTGGTGCGTAGGCCGCACCAAGCCGTTCTCGTGGATCGGCTGGCGCGGCATGAACCGCGAAGACAGCCTGCGCGAAGACCGCAAGCAGCTGGTCGGCCTCAAACCCGTCGACCCCAACAAGGTGCTGCCGGAAGGCGCGCAACTGGTGTTCGACCCGAAACAGAGCATCCCGATGCAGATGGTCGGCCACGTCACCTCCAGCTACATGAGCGCGGCGCTGGGTTATTCCTTCGCCATGGGTATGGTCAAGGGCGGCCTCAAACGCACCGGCGAGCGGGTGTTTGCACCGCTGGCCGATGGCAGCCTGATCGAAGCCGAAATCGTCAGCTCCGTGTTCTATGACCCGAAAGGGGATCGCCAGAATGTCTAATTTTATCAACGTTTATCAGCAACGCCCGGCTGCTGCACATGCCGAGTCGCCCCTGTTCCACGCCGGCCTTGAACAGCTGGCGGGTAAAGGCTCGGCCAGTGCCGGGGTGACGGTGCGCGAGAAGAAGCTGCTCGGCCACCTGACCCTGCGTGGCGATGGCAAAGACCCGGCGTTTGCCGGCGGCGTACACAAGGCCCTGGGCCTGGAACTGCCCGTGGCACTGACCCTGGTGGCGGCCGGCGACACCTCGCTGCAATGGCTGGCCCCCGATGAATGGCTGCTGATTGTGCCGAGCGGCAGCGAGTTCGCAGTCGAGCAGAAGCTGCGTGAAGCGCTGGATGGCCAGCACATCTCGATCGTCAACGTCAGCGGTGGGCAGACCCTGCTGGAACTGAGCGGGCCGAAGGTGCGCGAAGTGCTGATGAAGTCCACCAGCTACGACGTGCACCCGAGCAACTTCCCGGTCGGCAAGGCGGTGGGTACCCACTTCGCCAAGTCGCAGCTGGTGATTCGTCACACTGGCGAAGACACCTGGGAACTGCTGATCCGCCGCAGCTTCTCCGATTACTTCTGGCTGTGGCTGCAGGACGCCAGCGCCGAGTACGGCTTGGCGATCAAGCCCTGAGTTGTAGGGTGGACAACGCGTTTTCGTCCACCAGAGGCCCGCAAAGGTGGATGGATAAAGCGCCATCCACCCTACGCCCAGATGGCCACAAACATCCTGTGGGAGGGGCTTTAGCCGCGACTGCTTTTCGCGGCTAAAGCGGAATGCCGCCCAGCCCCTCCCACGAGTTCTAACGAGGGCCCAATTATGAGCCGCACCCCAGACACCTGGATTCTCACTGCCCACTGCCCGAGTGTGCTCGGCACGGTGGATGCGGTGACGCGTTTTCTGTTCGAGCAGCGCTGCTACGTCACGGAGCACCATTCCTTCGATGATCGCCTGTCGGCGCGCTTCTTTATCCGGGTGGAATTCCGCCAGCCGGATGACTTTGACGAGCAGGCCTTTCGCGCCGGGCTGAATGATCGCCTGAGCGCCTTCGGCATGCAGGTCGAACTGACCCCGCCGGGTTACCGCGCCAAGGTGGTGCTGATGGTCAGCAAGGCCGACCATTGCCTGAACGACCTGCTCTATCGTCAGCGTATCGGTCACCTGGCCATGGACGTGGTGGCGGTGGTGTCTAACCACCCGGATCTGGAGCCGCTGGCGCGCTGGCACGACATCCCCTACTACCACTTCCCGCTCGACCCGAAAGACAAGCCGGCGCAGGAGTGCAAGGTGCTACAGGTGATCGAGGACAGCGGAGCCGAATTGGTGGTGCTCGCCCGCTATATGCAGGTGCTCTCACCTGAGCTGTGCCGCCAGTTGGATGGCTGGGCGATCAATATCCACCATTCGCTGCTGCCCGGTTTCAAGGGCGCCAAGCCCTATCACCAGGCCTACGAGAAGGGCGTCAAGCTGGTCGGTGCCACCGCGCATTACATCAACAACGACCTCGACGAGGGGCCGATCATCACCCAGGGCGTGGAGCCGGTGGACCATGCCCACTACCCCGAAGACCTGATCGCCAAGGGCCGTGACATCGAGTGCCAGACCCTGGCCAAGGCCATCGGCTATCACCTTGAGCGTCGCGTCTTTCTCAATGACGGCCGCACGGTGGTGCTGCACGCCTGAACCGCAGTTTCTGAAATCTTCACTATGGGTGGACTGACCGACTGCCAAATCCTCGGGCCACCCGGCAACAGACTTAAACGCTCCAGTACAAGGCCGCGCGACCGTTGGCTGCGCCTTTGTATTCACAACAAGAAAGGAGAAATACGTATGTCTGGTAATCGTGGCGTCGTCTATCTCGGCGCTGGCAAGGTCGAAGTGCAGAAAATCGACTATCCGAAAATGCAGGACCCGCGCGGTCGCAAGATCGAACACGGGGTCATCCTGCGTGTGGTTTCCACCAATATCTGTGGTTCCGACCAGCACATGGTGCGTGGCCGTACCACGGCGCAAACCGGTCTGGTGCTGGGCCACGAGATCACCGGTGAGGTGATCGAGAAGGGCCGCGACGTGGAGAACCTGAAAATTGGTGATCTGGTCTCGGTGCCGTTCAACGTTGCTTGCGGTCGCTGCCGTTCGTGCAAGGAACAGCACACCGGTGTGTGTCTGTCGGTCAACCCGGCACGTGCCGGCGGTGCTTACGGTTATGTCGACATGGGCGACTGGACTGGTGGCCAGGCTGAGTACGCCATGGTGCCGTACGCCGATTTCAACCTGCTCAAGCTGCCGGACCGCGACCGGGCCATGGAGAAGATCCGCGACCTGACGTGTCTGTCCGACATCCTGCCCACCGGCTACCACGGCGCCGTGACGGCCGGCGTTGGCCCAGGCAGCAGCGTGTATATCGCCGGTGCTGGCCCGGTTGGTTTGGCAGCGGCCGCTTCTGCACGTTTGCTGGGCGCGGCGGTGGTGATCGTCGGCGACGTGAACCCGGTGCGCCTGGCGCATGCCAAGGCGGTGGGTTTCGAGATCGCCGACCTGTCCAAAGACACTCCGCTGCATGAACAGATTGCCGCGTTACTGGGCGAGCCGGAAGTCGATTGCGCCGTCGATGCGGTGGGCTTCGAGGCTCGTGGCCATGGTCACGCAGGCGTACAGCATGAAGCGCCGGCTACGGTGCTCAACTCGCTGATGGGCGTGGTACGGGTCGCCGGTAAGATCGGTATTCCCGGCCTGTATGTCACCGAAGACCCGGGCGCGGTCGATGCAGCGGCGAAGATCGGGTCCTTAAGCATCCGCTTCGGCCTCGGCTGGGCCAAATCCCACAGCTTCCACACTGGTCAGACCCCGGTGATGAAGTACAACCGCCAGCTGATGCAGGCGATCATGTGGGACCGCATCAATATCGCCGAAGTGGTCGGTGTACAGGTCATCAGCCTGGACGACGCGCCGCGCGGTTACGGCGAGTTCGATGCCGGTGTACCGAAGAAATTTGTCATCGATCCGCACAAGCTGTTCAGCGCCGCTTGATCAATAGCTGCACCTCGGCGGGTACTCAAGTGCCCGCCTTCTGCGCAGAATTGCGCCCTCGTTAGACCCGTAAAATTGGCTACAGTAAGTGCACGGCACGGCTGCTCAGTGCGCACTTTCCAGGGCCGGAGTTCATGCGGGTAATCGTTTTAACCCTCTTTTTGTTGTGCACGACAGGCCTGGTCTCGGCTGCTGACTGGTTCCCTGTACCCGTGCAGGCGGATGGCCAGGTGCAGCCCTACCAACCCTTGGCGCAAGCGGCCAAGCCTTGGCGCATCTGTGCGCTGTTGCCCCATGGCAAGGATCGCTATTGGTGGGGCGTGGCCTGGGGGTTGGATGAAGAGGCCACCCGACAGGGCGTTCGCCTTGGCATCTATGAAGCCGGTGGCTATGAAAATCCTCAGGTGCAGGCCCAGCAGCTGGAACAATGCCGGCAACAAAATGCCGATGCCTACATCATCGCCGCGATCAACGCCCAGGCCCTTTGCGGGGCTATCGCCACGCTGGTCGAGCAGGGTAAACCGGTGATTGATCTGGTGAACGGCAGTGATTGCCCGGGGTTGAGTGCCAATTCGAGCGTGGACTTTGCCGACATGCTCAAGGCTGCGCTGGGTTACATCGAGCAGCATCGTCCTGCTGGGTCGTTCAGCCTTGGCTGGTTACCCGGGCCGCAGGGCGCGGGTTGGGTTGAGGATCTAGAGCGGTCGCTGCGCGAGGCCGAGCAGGCAGGTCGCATGCGCGTGGAGCATGGCGGCTATGCCCCGGTCGATCGCGCCAGCCAGGCGCAGCTGGTGCGCGGGCTGCTGAAAACGCATCCGCACCTCGATTACCTGCTGGGTAACGCCGAAGCTGCCGGGTTTGCCGCCCAGCTGGTGCAGACCTCCGGGCAAAACTACCGGGCGCAGGTACTGGCGACCTACACCACCGAACGGATTATCGAGCAGATTCGCGACGGCTTTATTGTTGCTGCGCCCACGGATTCACCGGTGATACAGGCGCGCATCGCTGTCGATCTGGCGGTCCGGGTGCTGGAAGATCAGCCGCATGCCCGGCAGGTCAGCCCGATGATCCAGATGCTCGATCAGGCCAGCCTGCCGCAGTTCGACATCAGCCGCCTGATGCCACCGCCGGAACACTGGATGATTCGCCGCGACTTGCCGCAGTAGGCCAACCCTAGCTGTGCGTTGGCGTGCTCAGCTCAGCGCGAATCTGCGCTATTCGCGCATCCTTGTCTTCCCAGAGTGTGTTCACCCAGTTCTGCACAAACTGGCGGAAGGTCGGATCATTTTCGTAGTCGCCCTGCCACAGCGCCGGGTCCAGTTCGCGGGTTTGGATATCGACGATCACCTTGTCCACCTGCCCGCTGATCAGCGCCCAGAAACCTGGAATGCGCGCGCCGGGGTAGACCAGGGTCACGTCCAGCACCGTATCAAGTTGCTCACCCAGCGCCGCCAGCACAAAAGCCACGCCGCCGGCCTTGGGCTTGAGCAAGTACTGGAAGGGCGAACCCTGTTGCGCCTGCTTGGCCGGGGTGAATCGAGTGCCTTCGAGGTAGTTGACCACGGTCACCGGCAGGTCCTTGAACTTTTCGCAGGCCTGCTTGGTGATTTCCAGGTCCTTGCCCTGCATATGCGGGTGCTTGGCGAGAAACGCTTTGGAATAGCGCTTCATAAAGGGGTAGTCCAATGCCCAGAACGCCAGGCCGAGGAAGGGTACCCAGATCAGTTCCTGCTTGAGGAAGAACTTGAAGTACGGGGTCTTGCGGTTGAAGGCCTGCACCAGTGCTGGAATATCCACCCACGACTGATGGTTACTGATAACCAGGTAGGAGGTGCTTGGGCGCAGGTCAGCGCTGCCGCGAATATCCCAGCGCACGGGCAGTAGGGCGGCAAAGATCAGCTTATTGATTTCCGCCCAGGTTTCCGCCACCCACATCACCCCGCGTGAGCTTGCAGTCTTAAGCGCTTTGCCCGGCAGGACGAACTTGCCGAGGGCGATCAGCAGCAGCGGGCCGATCAGAATCAGCGTGTTAAACAGCAGCAGGAAAATGACGCTCAGACCGGTCAACAAACGGCGCATGGCAGCTCCTTAGGGTGCGCTTGAGCGGCAATGATAAGCAGTCGTGTCAAGGCTTCCAAGCCACTGATCTGCGACCGATGTCCTATGGCCATTAGTTGTTCCAAGTCCGCATAATGCTGGCTATTGTTCATCTATTCTTGTCTGACAATAACCGGATTATTTTTCTGTTCGAGTGCCATCCATGTTGAAGTGCATCGCTGTGACCGACGTGCGAGTCGGTATGTATATCCACGAGTTCTGTGGCGCATGGATGGACCACCCCTTCTGGAAATCCAAGTTTCTTCTCAACTCTGAAAAAGACCTGCAGCGGATCAAGGCCAGCAGCATTGGCGAGCTGTGGATTGATGTCAGCAAGGGCCTGGATGTCGAGGTCGGTACCGTCAGTGTCAGCCCCGAAGAGGTCGCCGCCGAAGCCGAAGCCGCCCTTCTGGCTGCGGTACAGAGCCCGCCAGTCAACCTGGCGGTGTCGATGGAGGATGAGGTGCGGCGTGCGGCCAAGCTCTGCGAGCGTTCCAAAGCTGCGGTGGTCAGCATGTTTGGCGATGCGCGCATGGGCCAGGCCTTGCAGTTCGAGCAGGCCGGGGAGTTGGTCGAGGAGATTTCCGACTCGATCATGCGTCATCCCAATGCGCTGATCAGCCTGGCGCGGCTAAAAAACGCCGATGAATACACCTATATGCATTCGGTGGCGGTCTGCGCCTTGATGATTGCCCTGGCGCGTAATCTGGGCTTGAACGAAAGCCAGGTACGCGAGGCCGGGCTGGCCGGGCTGCTGCATGACATCGGCAAGATGGCGATTCCAAATGATGTACTGAACAAACCCGGCAAGCTGACCGACAACGAGTTCGCTACGGTGCGCAACCACCCCGAAGCCGGTTCACGCATGCTGATTGATAGCAAACAGGTCAGCGCGCTGGTGCTGGACGTGTGCCTGCATCATCACGAAAAGGTCGACGGTACGGGCTACCCGCATCGTCTCGAAGGCGAGCAGATCAGCCTGTATGCGCGCATGGGCGCGGTCTGTGACGTGTATGACGCGATTACCTCGGACCGCCCCTACAAGCGTGGCTGGGACCCTGCCGAGTCGATCCGCAAGATGGCTGAATGGAAAGGCCATTTCGACCCTGTGGTGTTCCAGGCCTTTGTCAAAACCGTGGGTATCTACCCGGTGGGTTCACTGGTGCGTCTGGAGAGTGGGCGCATCGGTGTGGTTTTGGAGCAGCAAGCCAAATCCCTGCTTATGCCCAGGGTCAAGGTGTTCTTCTCGGCCAGATCGAAAACCCCGATCCCGCAGGAAATCCTCGACCTGAGCAAGCTGGTTGGGCGCGACAAGATTGTCAGTCGCGAATCTGCCGAAGAGTGGGGCTTCCGCAATGTCGAGGAACTCTGGAGCGGTATTTCCCGCTAGGTTTTTCGACCGCTAGCGCTGCTCGCGACCGGATAACGGGCTGTGGTCCGGTCACTCATCTATGCTCATTACACATTACCGCCTGCAGGCGCGCTGCTTGGGCGTGCTTCTTGCTTGAAGTTTTGCTTTGGCGCGCCCCTGAAGTTGGCGCGCTCAACAGGTTGAGGTGTGTATGACTGGAGTACTCAAACCGGGTGTGCGGTTGCTGGAACGTTTCAGTTTCGCGCGCAAGTTTCAGTTGGTGTTTGTCTTGTTCGCCCTGCCGCTGGGCTTTTCTCTGTGGGTGATCTGCAGCAATTATCAGGATCGACTCAATTCCATCGACAACGAACTGGAAGGCATCAGTGCCCTGCAGGGCATGGCTGGCGTGCAGCAGGAGCTGATTGAGCAACGCACGTTGCTGTCACGCTGGAAGGGCACCGAGAAAGCCGCCGAAGCACTGCTCCGTGAACACGCCAATGGTCTTGGTCCCGCTCTGCAAGCACTGGAGCAGCCGCTTCAATCCGCGCTGTTGAGTGATCAGGCGCGCCAGCATTTGCAGAGTCTCAGCGCCGGCCAGGCCGAGCTGAGTGTCGATGTACTGGGTAAGCTGGCCTTGCCTGATGCCCTCGAACGTTACCAAAAGAACCTGTTGAGCCTGCTGGCCCTACGCGAGCAGGTGGCCACCGACAGCGGGTTGATCCTCGATCCGCAGCTCGACACCTACCTGATGATGGAGCAGCTGACCTACACCTTGCCGCGTCTGCTCGAACAATTGGGCAGCTTTACCAGCCAGGGTTATGGCGCGGTGGTGTCGCAGCACTTCACCTTGCAGAGCCGGGTGCTGATCCGCGATCTGCGCCGTAGCCTGGATGAGTCGCGCAGCCAGCTGCTCAAGGCCCAGGCCACGCTCAAGCTGGAGGCACCGCGTGCCATGCGCCAGTTGCAGGGGCCCTATGATGAGGCATTGCAGGGTTACGAAGCCTTTCTCGCGGGCATTGACCGCGACATGTTCGAGGCCAGCCCCATGGCCCTGACCCCAGAGCAGTTTGTGCAACGCACCGATGCCCTGCAGGGCCAATTGCTCGGTCTGCAGGCAGCGTTGTACCAGCAGTTTTCAGCCAGCCTAGGTGATTACCGGCGCAAAGCCCTGAGCGCGATGATCGAAGTGGTCAGCGTGTTCAGCCTGCTGACCCTGCTGGCGCTGTATGTATTGTTCTGTCTCAACGCGTCAATTCGCCGTAGCACCGCGGGCATCATTGAGGCCGCCGAAGGTCTGCGCGATGGTGATCTGCGTGTACGCATGCAGGTGCATGGCGAGGACGACCTGGCGAGTATCGCCATGGCGTTGAATACCGCCGTCAGCCAGTTGCGCGAGTCCATGCAGGGGGTCAATCAGCAGAGCCAGCAACTAGGCGGCACCGTGCAGATGCTCAACGGCGAGGCGCGCAATGCCCTGGAGTCGGTGGAGCAGCAGCAGGCGCAGATGAGCCAGATTGCCGCTGCCGCCACCGAAATGGCTGCCACCGCGCAAAGCGTGGCGCAGAGCTGCGAGCAGGCTGCGGTGGAAGCCAGTCAGACCCGTGAGATTGCCAACCAGAGTAACCAGCGCAGTGCGCGTACCAGTGAAAGCATGCGTCAGCTCAGCAGTCGCCTGGGTGACAGCGCCACCACGCTGCAACAGTTACGCAGCCAGAC